>ERZ773054.1817-NODE-1817-length-11973-cov-33.698775_pt1 | contig 11973 bp, 14 predicted proteins | sample MGYA00580630_ERZ773054 | MGnify/ENA primary metagenome ERZ773054 (study PRJEB29015, sample SAMEA2737994) | human oral metagenome | biome: human oral; feature: human-associated habitat; material: dental | place: China | collected 2115 ... | reverse complement strand
CCAAGCGCTCGGCCCTGTTGTGGGACGTTCTGCACGGGGCGTATACCCGCCTGGGGCTGGGCGAGGCGGTCGGTGGTGATCGTGCCTTTGAGCAGATGGTTCTGGCGCGCTTGATCGAACCGACCTCCAAGGCCCAGGTGCCTCGCGTCCTGGGAGACCTGGGCCTGGAGCCGGCCAGCGTACGGACCTTGTTCCGCTCCCTGGGGCGCTGCATCGAGCGCGACTACCGGGAGGCCATCAGCGCCGCGGCCCTGAAGCACGCCATGGCCGCCGGCGACGTGTCGCTGTGTCTCTACGACGTCACCACGCTCTACTTCGAGACCGAGAAGGAGGACGACCTGCGCAAGGTCGGCTACTCCAAAGAGCGTCGGATCGACCCCCAGATCATCGTCGGGCTACTGGTCGACCGGGCCGGCTTCCCCCTGAGAATCAGTTGCTGGGAGGGCAACCGGGCCGAGACCACCACGATCGTCAGTGTCGTTGAACAGTTCCGCCAGGCCGCTAAGATCGAGCCCCTGGTCGTAGTCGCTGACGCCGGCATGCTGTCAACCGCCAACCTGAACGCCCTAAACGAGGCCGGAGTCGGCTTCATCGTCGGCTCACGCACCACCCGCGCCCCAGGCGACCTGGAGGCACACTTCCACTGGCACGGGGACGCCTTCACCGATGGTCAGCTGATCGACACCATCACCCCCAGGAGAGGCTCCAGGAGCGAGCGGGACAAGAGCCGCAAGGCCGAGCCTGTCTGGGACCCGGGCACCCATCCCGGCTCGTGGAGGGCCATCTGGGTCTACTCATCCAAGCGCTTCACCCGGGACAACCACACACTGGATGCCCAGGAGAACAGGGCCAGGGCCGTCATTGCCGGCGACAAGCGCCCCAAGTCCACACGTTTTGTCACCACCCACAAAGGAGACCAGGTCCTCGATGAGGCATCCCTGGCCAGGGCCCGGCGCCTGGCTGGGCTCAAGGGCTACGTCACCAACATGCCTACCCGCCTGATGGACGCCGCCGAGGTCGTCTCCTCCTACCACGAGCTGTGGCAAGTCGAGCAGTCATTCCGCATGAGCAAGCACGACCTGCCAGCCCGCCCCGTCTTCCACCACACCCGCGATGCCATCGAGGCCCACCTGACGATGGTGATGGCCGCCCTAGCCGTAGCCCGATACCTCCAAGACACCACCGGGATGAGCATCGCCAGGATCGTACGCGAGCTGCACGGCCTGCAGGAGGTCGTCATCAACATCAACGGCCACTACATCAACACCGTCCCACAACTAACCCCCAAGGCCAAGGAAATCCTCACCACCCTGAGCACCCCACCCCCGGCACACTAAGCGTCATGAGTCAGGTATTACTTCAAAAATGGCCTCATCTTCACTGCATCAACAATGAAATCTCGAGGCTAACCATGCAGCAACCGCTTCAGCTCGATTGTGAACGCCAATTTTTGGGTACGCACCATTCAAATAGTTTTTAACGGTGCGCTCCGCTAAAAATAGACGTGAAGCAATTTCTTTGTTAGACGCACCTTCGGAGGCTAGCTCAAGAATCTGCGCCTCTCTATCAGTGAGATGTGATCGTAAAGGGTTTGGTTTACCCGACAGATCCTCACCTTTATCAAACAAGACCTCGACAGCATCTCTACCAAGTACCATTCCACCATGACCGCAAGTCTCAATAGCTCCAGCCACTTCATCCAGACCAAGTTGGCCGTGAACTAAATACCCTTTTGCACCCTTGTCCAGCGCTTCGCGCACTACAGCTTGATCTTTTACCGACGTCAACATAATCACCGAAGCGGAACTTGCAAGTTCAGAAAGAATATCAAGACCACTACGACCTGGTGGCATAGAAACATCCAATAAAATAATTTCTGGAGAATGGCGAACATTTTCCTCCAAAGCTGCGGAGGCATTGGCAGCTTCGTAAACGCTCGATACCGTTTCGATGCGATGCAACACGGAAGTTAGCCCAGCGCGGACAATGGCGTTATCGTCTACGACAAGAATTTTCATGCTCTTAATTCCTATCTAAAGAAGCTATTGAGGAGATTGGTACACAGACCTCAGTCCGTACGCCAACACCCGGTCGCGGTCTCGAGTTGATTGTCAAGGTAGCTCCGATCTTCTGCGCTCGTTCTTGCAAGCCAACTAGCCCATAGTGTCCCTGCAAATGAGACGTCATAATCGCATCGTCTGAAATTCCAATACCGTCATCAGTTACTTCCACCAGTAGACTCTCATTATGTTGCCTGATTCTTAAAACAACAGAACTAGCTTCCGCATGTTTCTCAATGTTGGTTAAAATTTCCCCTAGAATACGTTGCAACTGCCAGGTTGCTTCGGGCGAGCAGAAGATGCCCTGTTTTAGGCTAGAACAGTTACAAGAAAGAAACAGTCCTGTGCGTGTACTCCATCGACGCGCCTCCTGAGAGAGTACCTGAGCGATATCAGCGTCCGAGCCCGTACGTAGTCCGTCAAGGACCAAACGGGCTTCCATACTTGCCTCGTCGGCAGATTCAAACAAAATATGACTCAAATTTGAACAACTATGGTTCTCAGAGCTTAGTGCATTGTCCAACGTCTCCGCTAGCATTCGAATTCCGTGAACACTCTTAGCAAGAGAGTCGTGAAGATCTTGCGCTATGGTGAGTCTTTCAATAACAGCTCTTTCTTCCGCGCGTGCAGTAGTCGCATGAAGAATGAAACGGTGTGATTCCTGAAACTGAGTATTCAATCTGCTGCCAAGAAGAACTCCTATTCCAATTGAAGCGATCGAAGCGACAGCAACAGGGACCGTGATAGAAAATTCCGGTGAATTGTAGTAAACGAGCGCCCCAAAAACGCCACAAACCCATATGATCGAAGGTAGAACGGTTGAGGTTAATCCAATGAGCAATGCCGAAGTAAAAACGTAAGCAAGTGAAAGATGAAAACCTCCATTTAGTGTTCTGGGAAGTATGTAAAGAAGCGTTGCCGTTACTGTTAAGTCAAAACACGGAAGTATGTAAGTGCGAAAATATGTAAGCCGACTATATGGAGCGAGCCTCGTTGGCAGCCAACTTACTGCAGCAGCTATCAAAACAAAAGACATGGTTACAAAAGAAGCCCCTATAGCTACTAAACTAAGCTCGTGTATAAAAAGGATGCCAAGGCGCACATCGCAAACTAGACCGATGGTATTCAAGTAGTTACGGTCTCTAACATCCTTAAACCGGTATTCGCTAAGCTGGACACCTGTAATCATGCCTTACTCCGTACCCTATTCATCCACCGAACAACCCAGAGAATGCTTCTCGATTTGCATACAGTATTCCTCCTATCATGAGAATCATCGTTCCGGGAACCATTGTAGTTGTGGCTACTAAAGATACTTTAGGCTGCGCCTTGCTAGCCTGACGTTTTACCTGCTGTGCACGTTCTCGGCGGATTTCTTTGACTATAGAAGAGAGTGTGTCGCCGATTGGCGTACCGAGTTCTTCGGACTGTAATAACGTCGTCACAAATGTGTCAACATTATCTGACTCGCATCGAAATCGCGTATGAGCAAAAGCCTCACGTCGTGTGACACCGAGTCGCATCTCGTGTAGCGTTGTGCGCATTTCTTCGGAAACTGGCCCAGTGAAATGGTCACAAACGCGTTCTAGCGCGCTTCGAAAAGATAGCCCTGCTCGTACGGTAACAGCCAGAACATCTAGGAAATCAGGCAGATCTCGATTGATGGACTCCTGACGTATTCTAACAGCCCTAAATAACCATATGAACATCCAGCAAGAAAATGTCACACCGATAGCCAAGCCTATAAAAAAACGCCCCATTAGAGCAAAGACCAAGAAAAGAATGACACTCAAAAAAATGAAACCAGCTTCTCTTTGAATAAACAGATCCAAAGTAAGATTCTCAGGGTACCCAGCATTCTTAAGTTTCTTGTCTAGCCACTGTAAGCGAGAGGCTCCAACTGATCGACGGAGAATTCTTTGAAAACGGAATCCAATTGCGTCAATAATGCGAAGTATGTGATGCTTCGACTGGTGTGTTGTCTCTGCATCATCGTCAAAATAATGACGAGATATATCACTTCTAACCATCCTGATTCCCTGCGCGGCAGTAAATACCCACAGCGCAGCCAGGGTAGCAATAGCCATTTCAAACATACTTAAACCTCCACTTTAGAAACTGCGCGCATTATAAAGGCTCCAACGACAAAGAAGATCAAAGAAACCAAAAGAATGAGCCTTCCTATGAAGCTGGAAGCCATGTCGTCCAGAACACCAGGTTTTATTGTATTAAGAAGCACTATTGAAGCTACTCCAATTAAAGGAACCATATACGCACTAAAGGCTGATCCAAGTATCACGGTCCTCACCTCGCGATGCAACTGTTTACGATCTTCTAAGGCGAGTGCAATATCCTGTAGTGCCGCGACAAGTGTGCCACCAGCTTTTGATTGAATTACAATCGTTCTTACAAGAACATTGATCTCCCTAGATGGCATTCGTGCACTTAACTCATGTAGGGTATTGTCTAGCGACACCCCAAGGCTTAGTTGTGCAGTAACTCTGCTTATTTCTTCTTTTGCGGGTTCCGACAACTCTCTGGCAGCCACGAAAAGAGATCGTTCTATAGACATTCCTGAGGAGGTGCAATTGGAAAGGATTCTAGATAGTTCTGGCAACTGCGAAATAAACTTCTCTGATCTCTGCACCGATAAACGCTTCACCCATTGCAAGAAAGTAATAGGGATGAGTACCGCTGTTACGGCAGCAGCTATTTTACCAACAAATGGTAACGCCAGATAGTATGCTAACAACGCACCGAATAATATAGAAATTTCAGTAGTGGCAACATCCCAGTTGATTCCGGCTGCGGACATTTTTCTATGAAGCTTTTTGTTAAAACGTGTCTGACGAAGCAAACTTAAAATAGAAAACGACGACTGATCCCTACCGTTACTGGTCCTACCTATGCCTTTTGCTACATCCGCTGAGTGGCTGGCATCAGCTACTAAAGTAACTACCGAAAATACTCCGACTGTCATCGTCAGAAAGGTCACTAGGTAGATTAGCAGTAGACCCGTCATCAGTTTTCCCCCTTTGCAATGAATACATCAGGAAATGAACGACCACGTTGAATAAGCTTCGATCCGATACTGCGTGGTAGCCCTATGAAGTCGAAAGTTCCTTCCCGGTTAGAGAATGATCTCGAATACTTCATAACAGGGAAAGTTTCGTACGTGCCGTGGCGATTAGAAGTAACAGCTTCGATGCAATTTACTCTTCGCATCCCTGAAGCATCGCGTTCCAACTGGACTATGATGTCAATAGCGCCGTTGATCTGGTCCCGTATAGTGTCGACAGGTAACGTTACGTCCGACATAGATGATAAGGTTTCCAATCGGCTGAGTGCTTCGAGAGGGGAGTTGGCGTGAACAGTTGTCAAAGAGCCCTCATGCCCAGTGTTCATTGCTTGAAGCATGTCGAGAGTTTCACCTCCACGCACTTCCCCGACAATAATTCGGTCGGGACGCATACGTAGCGAGTTTCTTACTAAATCACGGATTGTTATCTGTCCTTTTCCTTCAATGTTGGCAGGACGTGCCTCAAGACGCACAACGTGAGGTTGTTGCAGAGAAAGCTCCGCAGCGTCTTCGATAGTGATTATCCGCTCATAGTCGGCGATAAGGCCTGAAAGAGCATTTAGAAAGGTAGTTTTCCCAGATCCCGTGCCTCCAGACACAAGGATGTTAAGACGTCCCTCAACCAGTAACGTTAGGAGATCAGCTGCAAGTTGGGGTAGGCTACGACGCGCAACAAGATCCGGAAGTTTAAAAGGCTGTGGAAAACGTCGTATAGTTATTGTCGGTCCGTTTAATGCCAGCGGCGGAATGATAACATTGACTCTCTCTCCGCCAGATAATCGCGCATCGACCATAGGACTTGATTCGTCTACCCGGCGATTGACGGAAGACACAATTCTATCGATTAGTTGATAGAGGTCAGTTTCTGAAGTGAAGTGAGTTGGAATTCGTTCAATTTTGCCAGCACGCTCAACAAATATATCATGGATCCCGTTAACCATAATTTCAGTGATGCTTGAATCGGCAATCAATGGTTCAAGTATTCCGAGGCCGACAGCTTCATCGATCACTCTTTTTATCAGCCACGACCGCTCGCGAGACGACATGACTGGCCCCTCGAGCGAAAGTAGCCGCGATAAAATTCGTTCTAAACGGGCACGTTGCTGGGGTAGATCTAAGTTAGCAACCTCATCCAGATCGACTTGATCCAAAAGTCGATTTCTATATAGTGCAACAAGTTCTTCTCTACTGCTCAACGAACGATCGCGTTCGGCACTAGCCGTAGCCAATCTGTCTCGTAGTCCCATTGCTAATCCCTTGGAAATAGAGCAACACGAGTGACTTCAACATTTTTCTGCATGATGTTTGGGATGCCAATAGGGACGCTTGCAGTTAGTTTTAAGCATCTATCGGTTCCGCATTCATTGCTGATAGAGCGAACCTTTACCCAATCAGGTAATGATTTCTGTATTGCTATTTCGGGCGAATGGCCTAACATCTCTGCCCGTGCGCCGTTTCGTGCGGCAGCACTAACCGATGTCACGGCTGATACAGCAAAGAATCCTTGTACGAAAAACAATGTTATCAATACGAGGATTGGGATATATGCAACAAGCTCGATATCTAGAACTCCTTGCTCATAATACCGTTTAGGGCCTGCTCGAAACCTCTTTGCATTAATTTTGTTGAACATCATTAAGACTCCCAAACTATTCCTGCACTTGCAGACGTATGAACGTCGACGATGGAAATAACTGGTAGTGTGACGGTAACCCGTCCTTCTTTCGGGTCTGACACAAAAGCATGTTTTTGGTAATACGATGGAAGCCGGTCTGTGATCTCTTTTTGTACCTGTGTGGGGCTTTTACCTATGCTGTATTCATGGGCCGCCTCATTAGCGGTGTGCATAGCTAGAATGTATGAGACTCCAATACTCAATGCCTGCACACAAAGAATAAGTGCGACAGTTGCTAGCATGAATACAACTGGGAACTCGACGGTTATCTGCCCGCGCTCGAAACGCCCATGTCTCATGCTTCTCTTGCGCGTCGTTGGAGGTCTGACAGATGGTGAATTTTGAGTCGTCGGTACGGTTTCTAATATGACGTTGTCGACGATGGTGTTGATAGCTTTATTCAATGCGGGAAGTTTAGAGGTCAGAAGACTGTCTGTGTTTACGTTGGTTTCAATTTGAAGGCTAACGTCAGGGACTGACACCACTAGAGGTAAATCAACCAGTCTCGAAACTGAAGTAGGTTGAATTTCACGTTTTTTGCTGGACATATTGATGACCAACTCAACGGGGCGACGCTGGGCGATGTCAAGGCGATCAAATGCCTTTTTAAGTCGACGCACTCCTCTAAGGGAGGGGGTGTCAAGGGTGGAAACAATCAGGACGCGATCAGCTGAATCTAGCGTTGTTGCCAAAATATCATCTAGACGGTCACCGCAGTCTAGTATGCTATGATCGAACTGGTATCGTAGCATTGATATGATCTGCCGAGTAGCAGTCTCGGACACTTTTTCGCTAGATTCAGCGTCTTCGGGTGCAGGCAAAAGATCTAGCCCGCCAGGTAGAGGATATGTGACGTCGGCGAGTTCCCGTACACTCATTTCGGTTGCGATACTAGCAAGATCTGCTATTGAACGTCTTACTGAGACTCCGACCATGCTGGCCAGTTGGCCGTTGCGTAAATCGAAATCTGCTAAACAAGTGCTGCCTCGTTGGCTTAACTGGGCGGCAGTCATGAGTGCTATAGTCGACGTGCCGACTCCTCCCTTAGCGCCAACTATCGCGGTTACTGACCCCTGCTTACGAATATTGTGCTGCTCGTGACTGGTTGCTTCGCTCCTAACAGCCTGCGACCATGAAAGTACCGGCAAGAGCCGGTTGTTGATATCCTCCAGTGATAACGGAAGGGATAGTACCGTCCTAGCGCCAGCATCCATCGCAGCTACGACTGATTCTGAAGAACGAGCGGGGGTTAGGAGAACGACAGGAATTAGCGGGAAGGAACGTGAGAGTTCCTGCATGACTGATAATGCTGATCTGGTCGCCAAGTGCTCGTCAACGAAGAAGCAACTGGTTGTATCGACGTCTATTTGGTCTTTGATATAGTCAACTGTTGTTATCGTACGTAATTGACCTAAACCGTCAACCTCAGATAATGCTGCTGACACTTGAATTTTGATTTCTTCGTTGTCGGTGATTAGGTATTGCATCAATTAGCTCCTTCTGTTGAGGTGCCACTTGTCGAATATTGGGGAGTTTGCGCACTGCTTTCGTCGCCGTCTTGCCGCAAGAGGAGACGGACTTTGGTCGAGAAACTTTCAGCGTAAGCTAGTTTGAGTGATTGCTCTGGTGTTAGAGAGAAAGTTACTGGAACACTATCCTTTTCTTCGGAAAAGTTTCCGTCCTCGTCTTTTTCTTGGACTTTGGTGGTGACACCCACCTCGGTAATGAGTGCGTTTTCGATGATGATGGCAGCCGTCAATTGTTTGGTGTTAGGGTCAGCGGTCGTTGATACTATGTCGACACGAGAGCCGGGCGATATTCTTCCAGCAACGCCCGTTTCGGCGTCAATCATGATCGACACTTCGCGATACCCTTCGGTCAGTTGAGGAGGGTCTTGCAGCATGCTGGATTGGATAATTGCTCCTTTTTTATATCCGGCTGCTGTTACTTTGCCGTTGATCTGTTTGGCGTCTCGGACTGCATCGCTCGGAGCCCATCGCTGAGGAACCTGCTCAGTTATAATATCTTCGTCGGTAATTTCTTTTAACTCACTTATGTCTCTGGAGAACTTCATAATCGTTATTGTTGGACCCACTTGAGAGGAAATTGATTGGACATAACTGAATATGGCCACGAATGTCACTATCGCTCCGAGTATGGTGACGCCTATGAGGAGGACGCCTCGTCGTTGACGTGGATTCATCGGGACTCCTTGTGGTGGATGAAAAGTGGAGGCGCTAGGCGCCCTGAGTCGATATGTTTGGCCATGTGCCACATAGAATGCAGCCCTGCGGGACTGTCATGCAGTTGCAGTAGGGACAGAATGTTTGACTAAAAGGCGCAAGCGCCTGAGACACGAGAGGTCCAGGATCGGTGATGAGCATGGTCATTTCAGCCCAGAACTTGGCTGGCCATTTGTGTGAGACGGGTAAAAGAGCCTCTCGATGGAGATTTAGGGCAGCCAGTTTTTTGGAGACATGGTTTTGCTTATCGTCCGCCGTCCAGATCGCTAGACTGCCCTGAGGTGGCTTGTTCCATACTATATTCTTGACCTTGGTCACCGGACTATAGGTGGGGCCTAGGTCAAAAGCGAAGCGCGAGCCGGGAGCCATTGATTGGAGGTGCTGTTTAAGTGTTGGCGTGGGACTAGTCAGTTTGCTGACCGAGCTAAGGGCCACCCGAGTGTGTAGTGCGGGTCGGAGTGCGTCAACTACCAGTGGCGCCTGACCATAGGCTCGTGAGTTAAGTTGCAGTAGGCAGTAAGCTAGGGCTCGGAAACGAGTCTCGGGCTCGTCCAGTGCCAGGACTCCGAGGTCTCTACGCTTGAGAATTCCCCGGACGGTGCGAGCAGCATGCTCATCTGTTCCAGTTCGGCACAGCAACAAGGTGGGGGCCTGGCCAGACCTCTCGAGTATGGTCACAGCTTCGCCCAGATCCCAGTCTTTTGTCGCGTCCGGATGGGGCCGGGAACCAGTGAGCACAAGCATAATATGGCCTTACGGTGTCTTGGCTCTGCGCAGGGCGCGGGGCTAAGCGCGAGGCCAAGGGAGGTAGGGGCTGATGGACGGTGATGTGGGAGTGACCTGCGCAGCAGTCGTGGCCGCGTTGATGGATCACGAAGGCGTAACGGTCTATGACATTATCACGATGCTCCTCCCGTGGCTTTGTGTACTTCTCCCCATGGGGTGTGATGACTGTCGTCATGTCAGATGATTGCCAGTGGCCAAGTGAGCAGCGCACCGGCGATGAGATATGGGCCGTAAGCCATGGGATCCTTGCGCGATGCCCGACGGGTGACAAGCAGGACTAACGCGGCGATCCCGCCCAGGAAAACCCCCATGCACAGTCCGAAGGTAAGCATCCAAGGGCTATGCCATCCCAGCCAGAGGCCGATGACTACGCAGAGCTTGACATCTCCCAGCCCTAGGCCACTGCGGAAGAGCGCCAGCAGCAGGCTGATGCCGCCAGCTGCTAGTGCGCACAGAGCGGCGGTGAGGGCTGCGTGAACCCTAGTGGGGTCCAATGCAACTGCAACGATGCCGCACACGACGAGCCATGCCGTTGTCGCCCCCAGGATCCGATTGGGGAGCAGGTGTGCGACCCCGTCGACGCTCGCTGCGCATCCCAGCATGGCGTACACGGGGATAGCGACGATAGCTGGCATGAGGGTTCCGGTCGCGATCCCCCACCAGGCGCAGAAGGAGCACAGCGCCAACGCCAGTAGCCCCTGCAGCGCTGGGCTAAGGAAGCCGGGATGCGTCAGTGATGGGTACTCCGCGCGCTCAGTTGGAGGATCTGGAGCGGAGGTAGGCGCTGTGGAACTTGCCTCAAGATCTGCCTCGGCATCAACCTTGCTGCGGTCGCTGAGGGGCTCTCGTACGTAGCGCCTCGTCCATGCCGATACGGGACCGGCGATGAGTGCAACAGAGCCAACCGTGACAGCGGCGAGTAGCCAAGGGTGGGGAAACATGTGGAACCTTTCAGCGGGCCGAGTGGGAAGCGTCCTTCTGACTTCCTGTCGGACCAGTATCAGGTGGCGGAGGCGGAGCGGCAGGAGATGCCGCCAGTACGCTCCCCTTGCAGATTCCCAGGCGAGCGGCCTCGCCTTGCCGCATCTCGACGGCAGCCTTCGCGAGCAGCCGGGGCATCCCCATCCGGTTCGGCGGCATCGTCGTCACCGCAACGACCTTCCCGCGACGTCCCACGTAGACGACGTCGATCGTGTGGCGCATGCGGAAGCAGTGAACCCAGTTGCAACGAGTGATCCACAGTGCGCCGTCGATCGAGTCGGTGCCAAGCAGGCCAACATTGCGTTCACGCCGGGTGCGTGCGGTCCACAGCGGCAGCCCAGTGTCCTGCCCATCCACGGTGAGGCGAGGAAGGTCGCTCACCGGAACGGTTGACCAAGTGGGGGTCGTCGTGCTCACGCTCAGTGATGGTAGAAGGGGCGGACTGAGTAACGTCAGGGGCGTTCGCCCCATCGTGGTGGGGCGGTATGGGCGAGGCGGCCCAGGCATGGCGTGTCCAGCACCACGCCTTCACCTTGCCGCCCGCTCTGGTGCGGTCCCATCGGAAACGGGTAGCCTCGCTGGCGGTGCCCGCTGACGGGTCACCGCATCTCCATTCCGTTCCCAGCGACGTCGGCTCCGCTCGACGTTGTGACGCGGGTCTGCCGCGGCGGGAACCGACGGGCCCCTAGACTGCGGGGCTCCGGACGTCGCATCGGGTTCCCCCGATTCCTGGCGGGCCGGCCCTCTCCGCAGGTGGCGTGTGCCGTCGAGTCACTGGTGGGGGAGCGGTCCGGCACGCAGGCAGCAGCCAGATACAGACACGTCCCCATGGAGAATCAGTAGTGCCTACTATTCAGCAGCTGGTCCGCAAGGGCCGCTCGACGAAGCGCTCCGCGTCCAAGACGCCGGCGCTCAAGGCCAGTCCGCAGCGCCGTGGCGTGTGCACCCGCGTGTACACCACGACCCCCAAGAAGCCGAACTCCGCCCTCCGTAAGGTCGCCCGTGTGCGCCTGTCCACCGGTATTGAGGTCACGGCCTACATCCCCGGTGAGGGCCACAACCTCCAGGAGCACTCCATCGTGCTCGTGCGCGGAGGTCGTGTGAAGGACCTTCCCGGTGTCCGCTACCACATCGTGCGCGGTGCCCTCG
>ERZ773054.1810-NODE-1810-length-12028-cov-5.060386_pt1 | contig 12028 bp, 10 predicted proteins | sample MGYA00580630_ERZ773054 | MGnify/ENA primary metagenome ERZ773054 (study PRJEB29015, sample SAMEA2737994) | human oral metagenome | biome: human oral; feature: human-associated habitat; material: dental | place: China | collected 2115 ... | reverse complement strand
AAAAGCCGAGCCTATACCAACGATTGGGCAAAAGAGCCGTCATAAAAAGGCTTTTCGCCAATGCCAACAAGGAGAGTATCAGCAATATATTTTCCATACAGTATTATACAGACAATATCAAAACAGCGGTTACATCGCTCGTAAAAATTTCTTGTACAGGGCAATCCTGTACAAGAAATTGATTATAATATCTTTTACAATAAAAATACATTAGAACTTATTTTCTGACATACGGATACTCATATTCAAACTTAGGATAGACTCTTTTAGCTTCATTATTTTCAAATCCTAAGAATTTAACCTTTGCATACGTTTTACCGTCGGCACATCTGATTATAAATACTTTATTTTTAATAGAGAATATAGGAGGCATTTTACTCATGTCCAAATCGAGCCATTTCTGTAACTCTTTGTTGTGGGAAGTTACAATAATATCCATTGCCGGATCTAATTTTCCGACTTCGTCTATAATAAACTTATCGTCTTCGGGGATTTGAGCCTGTTCGATACTCGTTACTTCCGACATAAAGACTCCTCCTTTACCGTTCTTGTCACTATTGCTCTCGCCGCTATTGGTACGTGTGTAGAACCTACAAAAAGCAATGTCCCAACCCAATCCCTTGGGAACATCTTTGATACCGTCGTTATCGACCGTTACCGCCTGTCCGGTAGCAAAAGAGAAATACGTCCATTTCTTCGACGACGATGCGTCGAGCTGTACGGTATACTTCTGAGGTTTTACCTCTTTTTGTACGGTTACTTTGATATTCTTCGTATCCGAAGTGTTTTTGGTATCCGTTACTTTGATGACGGCTTCGCCCGTTTGGCCTTTTGCCTGTATGAAGACAGACTTACCGCTTACCATTGCGGAAACTATCGCCTCGTTGCTCGAGGTTGCACTGTAAGTGCTGTTCCCAGTAATATCCACATATACATTCTGTCCTACACCTATCGTAAGTTCTTCTTTAGACAGAGTGAAACCTTTGGCAGGGTCTTTTTCTTTACAAGACGTTGCCAATCCGAGTGTCAGGCACACAAAAAGTGCTGCCGTAAAATAAGATTTTAACTTCATAATTTTGATTTTTTATTTTTGTTTATGATTTTATAAAATGTTTTTATTTTTTTCTTTTTCTGATAATTACAAATGTTACCAACAGTAGGGCAATAGCTATCGCCACCACGAGCAAGATAGCACCGCTATTGGTCTTGGACTCGTCGACAGCAGGGCTATCGGCATTATCTTTTTGCAAAACGACATTCTTGGCGTCCTTATCTGCCACGGCGACCTCTCTGGCTTGTGCTATACTCTGTTTATAGTCTTTCGCCGTAGCGGGGTCGGTATGTGAGGCTATAAAATCTTTGAGCTTGGCGTTGTCGCAGACGAAGCCCGAGCACGAAGGCGAAAACTGTTTTACAGACCGTGTATGTTCGGCGACGATGTCGCGTATCTGCTCGTCGGTTGCTTTCCAATATCCTTTGCGGACGGTCTCGAGCATAACGGCAGTGATTTCCTGCATAGTAGCAGGGTTTTGCTTTTCGAAAAACTCTTTGACGCCGAGGTCGAATTTGTCTTTTACGTATACGTTGTAAATCTCGTCCCACAGTTCGTTGTCGATAGCCGCAGGCTTCATCACGTTCCAAGCGTACGTATTGCGTACTGTCTCGGCAAAGACGGCAGCCGAGGAGGCTTCGCCTTTCATCTTCTCTTTGATATAAGTGGGGTTGAGTATAGTCGTACGAGCCTCTACGCCGATAGCCTCTTTGACCTCCTGCATCCTTACATTGCTACGGTTGCGGTAGTCGCTCAGGTAAGCGTCGGGGTCTTTGCCCGTAACGTTGCGTGCCGCCAAGTTGATGCCTCCCATAAACTCATAGACGTGGTCGAGGCTGAGAGCTCCCCAAGTATTGCTCTGGCGAGGCTGTATCACCACATCGGTGCGTGTGAGAGCCGCACGGAAAGCAAATTTTCGGAATTGCTCCCAATTCTTCTCGCTACCATAGAAAGCACCCATATTATTGATGTAAGTATCGGCTATCTCCGACTCTTTCTCCCAACGGTCGCCGCTCTCTACCATACCCTGTATGCCTGTGCCGTAGTTGCCGTTAAGTCCGCCGAAGACGCGGTACGTGGCAATCTCTTTGGCTTCTTTTGGCGACAGTCCGTTGTCGAGCAGCGTACGTTGTGCTTCGGCTACTCCCTTTGCCACAAGGTTGTCGTACTCGTCGTTTTTGGCTTCGGCAGCCATCTCTACTGCCCTATTGACGAGGAATAGACGTGAGGCAGCCAAGTCTCGCAGCTGTCCCGAGGTCTGTACCACGACGTCGATACGCGGGCGACCAAGCTCTGCCGAGGGGATAAGTCGTATATCCGACACTCGACCGAAAGCATCGCGTATAGGCTCTACACCGAGCATATACAATATCTGCGCTATGGTAGCACCTTCGGTCTCGATAAATTCGCCAGACCACAGAGTATAAGCTACCTTGCGGGGATATTCGCCGTTGTGTCGCTCACGGTAGAGGCGTATAGTATTGTTTGCCAACTTCATACCCTTATCCCAAGCAGCCTCCGAAGGTGTTGCCTCGGCGTTGATAGAGTAGAGGTTGCGTCCCGTAGGCAACGAGTTGGGGTTGGCTATCGGGTCTCCACCGGGCGACGGCGACGTATAACCACCCGCCAAAGCATTGATATTGCTTCGCATTTCGGCTTCGGGGCTTTCGGTAAGATATTGTCTGTATTTGCCTACGTTTTTAACAGTACGCTCTATCTCGAGTATAGCCTCGAAGAGCTGTTTGTCTTGCTTGGAGTAGTTTTTGGGTTCGGGCATAGAGCCTCCTGCTGCCATCATATTAGACGGCATACCGGCACCCTTAGCGTTTGCCGCTTTTTTGCCCATATCGGCAGGGTGCTGAGGCTTGGCAGCCGAAGCGGATTTTCCCGACTTAGGCATATCTTTGGGCATATTCACAGGGTGGCTTGCCGACTGCGGCATAGAGCCTCCCATCGATTGCGGTTTTTGCTTCGGCATATTTTGTGGGTGCTGCCCTTTGGGCATATCCTTCGACATAGCGTGGGGCATATTACCTTGCTTGCGTCCGTCGGTCATTCCTTTTGTCTTCATACCCTTCGACATAGCATTGCCTTTTTTCGACCCGCTCATACCCATCATAGCTGCCATCATACTGCGGGGACGATTGCCGGCTTCGGCATATTCACGTGCAAGCCTGAGCTCGTCGGCAGTTATCTTTGCCGTACGACAGATAAACTCGTCTGTCGCCAACGAAGGCTGCTTGAGTAGCTTACCGACTATCTCGCGTGCGGGGTTCAGATATTGTTTTGTAAACAAAGCCTTATCTTCGGCAGCATCTATCGAGGTGCGTTTCTTTATCTTGTCGAGCGACCAGAGGCTGTAAGCTATCGGGTCGGTAGCCATAGCGAACACCGACGACGTGATGCGGGCAGGTTCGTAAGGTACGCCCATTGTATATAACTGTCCCGTTATCTTTTCGGTGGCTATCTCTTCGGCAAAGTTTTCGATGCGTCGTATCTCCTGTTCGGTATACGGCTTGGAGAGAACGCTGTCAAGTTCGAGGTCGCGGTGAATACCGAGTTTGACGGCATATCGCTTGACGGCAAGCGACGCTTTTTGCAGTTCGGCAGGCACGGACTTGTCCGATGGTTTGGGAGACGTTTTATTTTTGCTTTGCTTAGCAGTGTAATCTTCCAAATCGTTGTTGTAGATTTTCAGAGCCTCGGTAAGTTCGCGATACAGTCCGCGTACATTGCTTTCGAGGAACGGCGGCGTAAGATACGAGGTAAGAGCAGCATACGAACGCCTTTTGGCGATGATGCCTTCGCCTACATTACCGATAGTATATATATACACGTGTGGAACGGGACCTACCAATCTGTCAGGCCAGTCGTTGCTCGACAGAGCAATCTGTTTGTGAGGAGTAAACTCGAGGCTACCGTGCGTACCGAAGTGCATAAGCACATCGGCTCCGAAGCCATAACGTGTCCACAGATACGAGGCAATATATGGATGAGGCGGAGCTGCATCGGTACCGTGCAGTATCTTGAAAGCGTTGTTACCCGACCCTGCGGCGTTCTGCGGGAGCACTACGACATTACCGAACTGTACGCGAGCAATACCGAGCTTACCGTCGGCGGTAGCCATATATTGTCCGGGGAACTCGCCATTGGCGTCTACTACCTCTTTGTACTTGTCGGGGCGAAGGCTCTTGGCTACCCACGCCTCGTAATCTTGTTTGCTGATAAGCAGAGGGTTACCTTTTTTCATAAACTCGGCGATTGCCCCCTCGGCATAAACACCGAGAACGGCACCCTGCTCCATTATCATTTTTTCGAATTCCTTATGATTAGCAGGCAGATTGTCTACTTTATATCCTTCGGCTTTGAGGCGTTTGAGCAAGTTATACAGAGAAGGAGCCACCTCCATTCCTCCTGCACTCATCACGGCACCGTGTCCTGCTCCTTTGTAGTAATAGATAGCTACGCGTTTTTCGCTGTTCGGCTTAGTTTTCAGTGCCAGGTAGTTCTTTACCGTCTCGACAAACGTCTCTAACCTCTCGGGAACGGCAAACGAGTGCTGATAGCCTTCTTTGTCTTTGTACTGTGCAAACAGTGCAAAAGAGCGTATGCCGCCGTCTATCTCGGGCATAGCCACACTCTGCGAGAGGAATCCGCCCGACATACCCATAGGGTCGCTCTCCCACTCGTCTACAAGGCGTGTTACGGTAAGAGGCGTGATGAGGAGTATATTGCGTGCCTCGAGCCATTGTACCATATCGTCGCCCATACGCCCGTGAGGCAGGTTGATGACCATATCGGGATTTATCTCGGTGATATACTCTTGCAGCTTCCTGTATGCCGCTACTGGATAGACATTCATACCCGCTTTCTCGAGAGCCAATATCAAATCACGAGGGTCTACTATCTGTCCTGTAATTACTATCTTGGAAGCTCCCTCGTGCCAGAGGTTTTCTTTCTTGAGCCAAGATTCGTAGTCGGCTACCGAATTAAACTCCGGGTCGTCGGCTGAGTCGTCGTTGCCGAGATAGGGATGATAAATGATGTCGAAAGTCTGTTCTACGGGAGGTTCGGGGTCGTAGACGGATACCTTTTTGCCATCGATGTACTTACGCACATAGTTTAGCAGACTGCGGTAATTCTTTTTGCTGCCTCCGCCGATATATTTCTTTATTACAGATACTGTTGCCGAGTCGAGGTTACAAATATCATTATCGGGATTTGTAGCCATAGAGGTGTATATAGGTATTCCCTTTTCGGCAATTTTCCGAAGTTGAGCCCGCTGTTCTTCGACTATACGCAATCCCATTCCGTTGACAAATACCATATCGTAACCCGAGAGTTTACTTAGGTCTTCGACAGATACCTCTTTAATCTTAATCCACGAATTGTTGTTTAATTTGTGGTATTTGCCCAGTGCTGCAGCCTGATAATTGACAAAGGCTATTTTGGTGGGCGACACCCATTTACAATACCCGAAGATGGCTGCCGCAAGCACAACGGCAACGATAATTATCGATATATATAATTTCTTCCTCATATAAATATTTTATTTTTTCTTGTTTTTTTAGATTCCTACCAATTCTGCAATATTAATAGATAGATTTGCAATCAGTTCCATACCTCGCGACAGAGCTGAATAGGGGTCGTTAGATACGTTTTTGCTTATATTGTTGAATAGATTGTCTATCCCGACATTGAGTCTGATCCCGCGAGGGAATAAACAACCCATATTGAGTTTCCATATCATCTGCGGCTCGAAGTAGCTCATCACCAGCGACTTTTTACCCCCGACCACTACATTCGACCAATACGAGATACCGCTCAGCCATCTGCCGTTGAGCCCGCCCGTAATAAGAAATTTGCCGAACTTACGGTTGTAGTTTGCTCCCAAAACAACCGTATGCGGACGAATCATCGAGTAGCGGCGTCCGTCTATCGTCGCATCGTCGTTTACATACGAATAGGCTCCGCGTAAGGTTATATTAAACGGGAGGCGAACCTGCATATTAACGTCGGCACCGAATACCTTCGATATACCGTCTGCATTTTTGTAGGTCTGGTCGGGGTATTGACCAGGTCCCTTGGATATGCTCGTATTTACTATCAGGTTTCTGTATTGTGTGTAATATCCCGATACGGAGGTGTTGAACGAACCGACCGTGTACTCGGCAGATACAGAGAACTGGTTACTTGTCTCGGGTTTCAGGTTGGGGTTGCCGAGCAACATAAACATATCCTGATGATTCCATTCGGTATAGAGCTCTTTGAGCGACGGCGAACGGAACCCGCCGGCATATCCTCCGCGAAAAGCCAAATTACCGAGTTTGTACATAGCCGACAGTTTCGGACTCAAGTGCATTCCATAACGAGAATGGATATCCATACGTACTCCGCCAATGATACTCAAACGGTCTGTTATCTGGTAATCGTCCTGTGCGAAAAGTACATAGTTTTGCACATCGTGCGAGGTTGTGTCTTTGAAATGATGATGAAGAAGACTCTCGGAGTACGCCTCTGCTCCGATATTAAGATAATGACGGTCGAGGAAAAACAGTTTGTAATTCAACTTGATGTTATTCTGAATATTATCGTAATTCCTTTGAATGCGTTTCGTTATTGGATAATAGTCTTCTTTATAAAAACGGTCGTGATTGACGGAGGCTTCCAATATATTATTGTCGTCGAAGATGTACCTGACTTTACCATTGAAGGCAATGCCCCAGAAGCGGTCGGTATGCTTCTCTTTTTCTCCGATGTCGAGGAAATCTCTTATCCTGTTGAAGTATCCGTTTACTTTTAGTTCCGTACTCAGACGCTGTGTAAAGTCATATCCTATCTTTTGTTCGATAGACATATTCTCGTAGCCTCTGACCTTTACCGAGTCTTTTACCTTTACAATGGAGTCACGTCCGTCGGGCAACTTAAAAGTCAATGTAGCCTCTTCTCTGTCTCGTATTACATAGGGATTATGCTTGCTGTACACAGCCGAGGTAAGGGCGGAGAATTTCCTCAGACGCGTACCGAGCGACAGGGAGTATTTTTGGTCCCAAAACCGAGATAAACGAGCCGATACATTACCGACGAACGGACGATTAGCCTTTTTGGTAATGATATTGACGACGCCGCTCAGGGCATTAGACCCGTAGAGAGTAGACATTGCTCCCTTCACTATCTCGATGCGTTCGATATTGTCTATCCCTATCCGATTGAAGTCTATGGTCTCCGAAGCTCCTTCGCCCGCAATACGCTCTCCATCAATAAGGAAGAGCAGATAACGCCCGTACATTCCCTGAAAAGACATCGCAGGCAGCCCCGAGCCGTGTGCCCGCCCGAACTGCAAACCGGGCAACTCGTACTCGAGCAGACTTTTGAAGTCCTGCGGGTCTACTCGCTTTATCTGTTCGGCTGTGATGACACGTGTTATCACAGGCACGTCTTTGAGCATCTTCTCCGACTGCGTACTGGTAACCACCACTTCCGACAGGTCGTTTTCGGACATATCAAGCGTAATATCGAGATTGAGGTTTTCGGTTACGTCTATTTCGAGCGTCTTGGTCTTGTAGTTCTGATGCGATACCCGCAGACGGTAGCTACCGCTATTGAGTTTCAGATTAAACGTTCCTCCCACACCGGTCGATATAGTAACATTGGTACCAACCACAGCTACCTGTGCATAAGCTATAGGTTCTCCGACAGTATCTTTTACTACACCATATACGGTATGTCTGTGTGTTTGTGTATTTGCATAAATACCAATACTACACACAGTTAATATTAAAACTGTGATATATTTCATACAAACTATATTTAACTCTCCAAATTTCCGCGAAATTCGGAAGTTTTACATTTGTTGGCAATACTCACTTTTATATATTTTAGTACTATTTTTTATGCAATATAGGTATTTTCTATTAGAATGAAGTAGAGTAGTGGTATAAAAAATACCGTGCGATAGTTTATTCTTATCGACGGTTATAATTATTTTTTTATCTTATTGATAATCAGTGTTTCGTGTGAGAAAAATTTTTGAGACGTTCTTCCCAGAGTAGCCAAATGATGAATATAAGGCAGTAATACAGATATTTAAGTACATAATGGTGCATAAAAGGGAATATCTCGTGATGGTCTTTTATGATTAGTGCCAGTGTAGTGGTGCGTAATATGTTGATAAAAAAACATATAAGTAATCCTATCGGGATAAACCACAATTTGTTTATCCATCTCCCGTCGGCAAATATCATTATTATCAGGAAGATAAACATCTGCTTTATTCCGCTGCAACTCCATACTATCATTATTCCTTTGTTATCGGGGAAACTTATGATATTCTCTCTAAGTATAGCCGAACTATCGAAAATAGAGGTGAAAAAATATGTCGTCTTGGCTATTATCGTAGAAATGAATGCGAAAGCCTCAGACCAATCGTATCGTTTGAGAAAAAATATAGTAGCACTCTGCTCGTCTCCTGAGATACAGAGTTTCCACACTATATCAGCTGCAAACATAGATATGAAGAATAGCAGCACCCCTTTATATGTTCGAAAAAAATCGATTATCGGTTGTTTCATAGCGTTTTATATTTCTACTCTGGCAAAAGGAGGTTCGTTGATAGCACAAAAATCGTGGCGTAAGTACTTGAAATATCCCGCTATAGCAACCATTGCGGCGTTGTCGGTAGTGAATGCCGGTTTAGGTATAAATACCTGCCATCCAAGCTTTTCGCCTCGAGATATGAGTTCGTCGCGGAGTCCCGAATTGGCAGAGACACCACCCGCAATTGCTATATTCGTAATATTCAGTTTTTTAGAGGCAGATATTAGCTTTTTTAGCAAGATATCTATGATAGTTTTTTGTAGCGAAGCACACAAATCGGCTTTATTTTGCTCAATAAAATCGGGATTAGCCTTAACTTGGTCTCTTACAGTGTATAAAAACGATGTTTTCAGTCCGCTAAACGAGTAATCGAATTCGGCTATATTGGGCATAGCAAAGTGAAATGCTGCGGGATTGCCCGTTTTGGATAGCTTGTCTATGTGAGGTCCACCCGGATACGGTAATCCCATAATCTTGGCACACTTGTCGAAAGCCTCGCCGGCAGCATCGTCTATCGTCTGTCCTATTATCTGCATATCGAAATAGTCGCGTACGAGCACTATTTGCGAATTACCGCCCGAAACCAAAAGGCATAAGAAAGGGAAAGTAGGAAAAGTTTGTGCAACTCCCTGTTCTGCAATGAAATGAGAAAGTACGTGCGCTTGTAAATGGTTGACATCGATACATGGAATGTTGAGTGCGGTGGCGAAACTCTTTGCAAATGAAGTTCCTACCAGAAGCGAGCCGAGCAATCCGGGACCACGAGTAAAGGCAACGGCATCTATATCTGTCTTTTCTATGCCGGCTCTACGTATTGCGGTGTCTACTACGGGTATAATATTTTGTTGGTGTGCCCGAGAAGCAAGCTCAGGCACTACGCCGCCGTAGTCTTGGTGAATGGCTTGAGAGGCTATGATGTTGGAAAGCAGTGTGTTATTCGCAAGTACGGCTGCCGACGTATCGTCGCACGACGACTCGATTCCGAGAATGATTATTTTGTCTTTATCTTTTGTAATCATCACATTATCAGTTGAGTGAAATAGTTTTCGCTTCGATAGGTTCTTGCCAAAAAATAGAGGCATATTCCGAGAATTTTTGCTCCGACTCGGTAGTAAAAAATTCTACCTTGCCGCCTTGCGAACAATGCTCCGAAAGCTCACGGTGGCGAGTAAGATAGTCTTCTAAGCTGTAAGCCACTATTTTACCTTGTGTAACTACTTTTATATGCTGAGGTACAAATCTTTCGATACTCTTTGCAACTAAAGGATAATGAGTGCAGCCAAGTATCAGTGTATCAATGTTTTTGTTTTTAGCTAAAATACTGTCTATATCTTTTTTAATAAAATAGTCAGCTCCCGACGTAAGATGCTCATTGTTCTCTATCAGGGGCACCCACATGGGGCACGCCTGCGAGACAACCTCCACGCTGGGGAAAAGTTTTTTTATCTCGATATCGTAAGAGTGTGATTGTATTGTACCTACAGTCCCCAAAATACCGACAGTGCCGGTTTGTGTGAGACTGCCGACACTCTCGGCTGTAGGACGAATGACGCCCAATACACGTCTGTCGGGAGCAATGTGTGGCAAATCGTTCTGCTGTTTTGATTTCCGTGTATTGACGCAAGTCGTACTGGTCGTATACAGTCAGTATCAGTTTTTCTTTACCGCAAGACAGTTGTATTTGTGATTTCAACGAGGTTTTGCCGGTGTTGTAAGTCCTAAGCACTTTGACGGCAGAGGCTTTAAAAGGAATCCAACCTAATGATTTACGTTTGGCATCTTTGCGGTTGGTGCGCCAGTTCAGTTTGCTTCTTTTGGCTTGTTTGCGTGCTTTGGCATGGGTCTCACCGACTGCCTGCAAGGTTTGTGAGTGCAAGCCCAGTTCTTCTCCTGCACCTTTGGTGTATTCGTGTATGTCGTAGGCAGAAAGAAAGACACGTTTTCTGCGCCACATTTGGAAACTCAGGTCATTCACATAATTCCAAACGAAATTCACCGCAGCGGCAAGTTTGACCAGCTTCGGTGTGTGTTTGGTGTAAATCCTGAGTTTCAAAGTCTTGTACATTGGGAAAAGCAGATATTAAAATGTTTTTCAATCTTGAGATTGTACCAGTTTTAGACAGTAACCACAACGCCTTATATCACCGCCATAAATGGCGGTGTCTTACGGCTTTATAAATAAGGCAAACTAAAACCCCAGCATTTGCTGGGGTTTCCTTTAATATTTTCTGATAAAAATTCTGTCTTTCGGTCGAACAGAATCAGGGCAATCTCCACCGACATCCCGACCGCCATTTTCATACCATACATCAGTACAGTATTCCAATTGCGTAATACGCCCTTCACGATAGGCTTGAAGTCGCGCCGTTGCTTCACGAGTGTTCCACCAAACTCGACAAGCCCCATAACGCTCTTCCAAACGCCCTTCAAAGATAAAAGGACAGCCCGGAAAATCATTTTGTATTTTGTACAAGTAGGTGCGGATTTCCTCTGCCGTATAGCGAGAGCCACTGCGTTTTATAGTGGTTGAGCCAGTATTCAAAGCAGAGCAACCAGTCAAAACAACCAATGCGCAAACCATCAATAATTTTTTCATTTCAAGCACTCCTGTTCAATCAATTCATGTGGCTATATTAGCACATTGGTTGTCCTGTGCACGATTTTCAAAAACAAAAAGTCCTGCTTAATGCAGGACTTTCATTATTAATTAATTCGGCGTTGCTTGTGCTGCCAGTTTTGCTTGTGCTGCAGCCAACATGGCTCGCAAGTCTTCCACTGATTTGTTGGACAGGTCACGGTTTTCCGCATCTTGCAACAGCTGTTTGAGGCGTTCTACTTCGCTACGTGCTTGTTCACGGACAACTGCCGCATCACGTTCGGCTTTCAACACGTTGATGATGTGCAGCACAATATCAAATTTGAGTTGCAACACACTATCTTCGTTATTGGTTTCTGTACCATTCACGAAATCGATTTGCGGTTGCTCTTTCAACTTGCCGTGCAAATCTTGCGCCAATTCATTCAAGGTGAATTTGTTGTTTTTAGCAAGCAAAGGCAAGCGCCACAAATCATACACTGACAGTGTGCCGATGCGGGTTTCAAAGGTCAGATTTGCGCGGGATGCGCGTTCAAACAGTTTGTCTTGATTTGACATGATGGAATACTCCTACAATTGGCGTTCCAGTGTGTCTCATCAAATTGCTCAATGAGACACAACTGAAACTTGTTTAAAAAAGAAATACTTAAATCTCAACTCGGAAAACACGTTTGGTTTTGCCGGTTACACGCAAATACACATAGTTATTCACGGTTGAACTCAATCCGACACCTGACAACTGGTCATCAGACGGTTCTACTTTAGTTTTACCTGCTAACAACTCA
>ERZ773054.1807-NODE-1807-length-12035-cov-12.072371_pt1 | contig 12035 bp, 12 predicted proteins | sample MGYA00580630_ERZ773054 | MGnify/ENA primary metagenome ERZ773054 (study PRJEB29015, sample SAMEA2737994) | human oral metagenome | biome: human oral; feature: human-associated habitat; material: dental | place: China | collected 2115 ... | reverse complement strand
TGTAGAGCAGGCGCAACGTTGGAGCAACTGATGATAAAAGATAAAAATCAAGAATTAGAATTAATAAGTATTAAAAGTTTTAAAGCATTAAAAAATTATTTTAATATAGAAAATACTAAAGAGTTTACATTATATACATGTAATAATCATCAACTATATTTTAATATGAAATATAAATATTTTATTTATGATATAAATATAGATAATAAGGGAATATATAGAAGAATAAAATTTAAATACTCATTTGAAGATAATAATAAATTTTGTGATAATTTAAAATAGAAAGGGGTTTATTATGAAATATGTATATGCCTTTAAAGAAGGTAATAAAGATATGAGAGAATTGCTTGGTGGTAAGGGTGCAAATATAGCAGAAATGAGAAGATTAAATCTTCCTGTTCCTAATGGTTTTACAGTTACTACAGAAGCCTGTAATAGATATTATGAAGATAATGAAAAATTAAGTAGTGAAATATTAGAAGAAATAAAAGCACATATTAAAGAATTAGAAATAGAAACAGGTAAAATATTAGGAGATCCATCAAATCCATTACTTTTATCAGTAAGAAGTGGTTCTAGAGCTTCTATGCCTGGTATGATGGATACTATTCTTAATTTGGGAATTAATGATGAAGTAGCAAAAGGTTTTAGTGTTAAAACAGGTAATGAAAGATTTGTGTATGATTCTTATAGAAGATTTATTCAAATGTTTGCAGATGTAGCAATGTCTTTACCTAAAGGATCTTTTGAAAAAATATTTTCAGATATAAAAAAATATAAAGGTGTTACTTTAGATACTGAACTTACTAGCACTGATTTAAAACAAGTAGTAGCAATATATAAAGAAGAATATAGAAAACTTGCTAATGAAGAATTTCCAAGTGATCCATTAGTTCAATTAGAAAGAGCAGTAAAAGCAGTATTTAGAAGTTGGAATAATGAAAGAGCTATAACATATAGAAAATTAAATAATATACCAAATAATTGGGGTACAGCAGTTAATGTACAAGAAATGGTTTATGGAAATAGTGGTGAAAAATCAGGTACAGGAGTAGCATTTACAAGAAATCCTGCTAATGGTAAAAAAGAATTATTTGGAGAATTTTTACTAAATGCTCAAGGTGAAGATGTAGTAGCAGGTATTAGAACTCCTCAAACTATGGATAAATTAAAAGAATTATTTCCACATTGTTATGAAGAATTTGTTAGAATTTCTGATACTTTAGAACATCATTATAAAGATATGCAGGATATGGAATTTACTATTGATAATTCAAAATTTTATATCTTACAAACAAGAAATGGTAAGAGAACAGGAGAAGCAGCAATAAATATAGCAGTGGATTTAGTAAATGAAGGTATGATTACTAAAGAAGAAGCTATTATGAAAGTAGATGCTAATTTGCTAGATCAACTACTTCATCCAGTGTTCAAAGAAGAAAGTTTGAAAAAAGCACAAGTAGTAGCAAGAGGTTTAGCAGCATCTCCTGGTGCAGCAACAGGTAAAATTTACTTTAATTCTAAAGATTTAAAAGAAGCAAAAGAAAAAGGAGAAAAAGAACTTATTTTAGTAAGACTTGATACATCTCCAGAAGATATAGAAGCTATGCTTATAGCAGAAGGTATTTTAACAATACATGGTGGAATGACTTCCCATGCTGCAGTAGTAGCAAGAGGTATTGGAGTTTGTTGTGTATCAGGATGTAGTGAAATATTAATAGATGAAGAAAATAAAACTTTAACATTAAAAGATGGAAGAGTTTTAAAAGAAAATGATTATTTATCACTTAATGGAAGTACTGGAGAAGTTTATGCTGAACATATAGAAAAAACTGAAAAAGAAATAACAGGTAATTTTTCAACTTTTATGTCTTGGGTAGATATGTTTCGTAAATTAAAAGTAAAAGCTAATGCTGATACTAAAAAAGATGCTCTTATAGCTCAAAGGTTTGAAGCTGAAGGAATAGGTCTTTGTAGAACTGAACACATGTTTTTTAATGAAGAAAGAATCTTCAATTTTAGAAAAATGATTTTGTCTTCAAGTTTAGAGGAAAGAGAAGAACATATAAAAGAATTATTAAAATATCAAAGAGATGATTTTAAAGAATTATTTAGTTCTATGCCTGGTAAGTCAGTTGTAATAAGACTTCTAGATCCACCTATACATGAATTTTTACCAAAACAAAAAGAAGAAATAGATAAACTTGCAGTATCATTAAATGTTAAAACTGAAGTATTAGAAGAAAAAATAGCTAGTTTAAAAGAATTTAATCCTATGATGGGACATAGAGGTTCTAGACTTGCAGTATCTTTTCCAGAAATTGCAAGAATGCAAGCAAGAGCAATAATTGAAGCATTAAGTGAAATTGAAGTACCAGTAGATGTACAAATTATGATTCCACTTACTTTAGAAGTAAAAGAATACTTATTTATTAAAAATATAATTGATGAAGAAGCTAAGAAAGTAATGGAAGAAAGAGGAAAAGAACTTAAATATAAAGTTGGTACTATGATTGAAGTTCCAAGAGCAGTAGTATTATCAAGAGAAATTGGAGAAAAAGCAGAATTTTTCTCTTATGGAACTAACGATTTAACACAAATGACTTTTGGTATGTCTAGAGATGATTCTTCTAAATTCTTAGATGATTATTTAAATAATAATATTTTAAGTGAAGATCCATTTAAACATATAGATGAAAAAGGAGTAGGTCAATTAATTATTCTTTCTAAAGAATTAGGTAGAAGAGCAAATCCTAATCTAGAACTTGGTATATGTGGAGAACATGGAGGAGATCCAGAAAGTATAGAATTCTTTAATAAAATAGGACTAGATTATGTATCTTGTAGTCCATATAGAATTCCTATAGCAAAATTAGCAGCAGCACAAGCTGAAATAAAATTAAAGAACAACTAATATTAAAAGAGTAAAGATTAGTCAAAAACTAGTCTTTTTTGTAATATAATTAAGGTGGTTGTTAATATGGAATTAAACATAGAAGATTTAAAATATTTAAGGGGTTCAAAATTAGATGATGGATATAGACTTGTATATAAAAAAAATAATGATTTTCATATTGGTAGTTATTCTAAAACAATAGAAGGATTTATAAATGAAATAAATGATTATAATCCATATATTTTATATGATGAAAAGGAATTTGTTTCTATTGAAAATTTATTAGAAGAGATATCTAAAAAGTATAATAGAGAAGAAGTACATATTTATAAAATAGATGGTACTTTAATTTCTTCGTATAATAAAAAAATATAAACTAATAGTAATATTTGATTTTAGTGTTTTATGCTATAATATATGTAATTTATAGGTGATAAAAAATGCTTGAAAATAAACTTGGAATAAATAATGAAATAGAACTTGCAAAAGAAGAAGAGAGAATTACAAAATTAAAAGCTTTAGAATTATTTGATACAAATAAAATTAATGAATTTGAAGTTGGAACTACCAAAGGACTATGTGAAATTCATAAATTTTTATTTAGTGATATTTATTTGTTTGCAGGAAAAATAAGAGAAGTAAATTTAGCTAAAGGAAATTTTAGATTTGTTTCATCAATATATTTGAAAGATGTATTATTAAAAATAGATTCTATGAAGGAAGATACATTTGAAGATATAATCAAAAAGTATGTTGAAATGAATGTAGCCCATCCTTTTAGAGAAGGTAATGGTAGAAGTACTCGTATATGGCTTGATATGATACTAAAAACAAGAATTTCTAAAGTAGTAGATTGGAGTAAAATAAATAAAGAAGAATATTTATTAGCGATGGAAAGAAGTCCAATTAAAGATACTGAAATAAAACTGTTATTAAAAGAAGCATTAACTGATAAAATTAATGATAGAACTGTATATATGAAGGGTATTGATGTAAGTTATAAGTATGAAGGTTATAATATTTATACTATGAATGAATTAGATAAGACTAGAGAAAACTAGTCTTTTAATTTTAAAGTGTATTTGTGATAAAATTTATTTAGAAAGAAAGTGATAATTATGAAGTATGAAATAGTAGATGTAACTTTAAAAGATAAAGAAAAATTATATAAATTATTACAGTTTGCTTTATATGATGGATCTCAATATATTGATAATGATATTAATGATGATTTAGTATTTGAATATAATTGGTTTGATAATTACTTTAATGATAACGATAGAAATGCATATTTTATTAAAAGTGATAATAAGTATTTAGGAATGGTAATGGTTAATGAAAATTTAAAGTTTAATAATAAAGGTAAATCTGTAGCTGAATTTTTAATAATGCCAAAATATAGAAGACATCATATTGGTAAGAAGGTTGCTTATGATATATTTGAAAAATTTAAAGGGGATTGGGAAGTTCAACCAATGGAAAATAATCCAATAGCATATTCTTTTTGGAAAAATATAATAAATGAATATACAAAAGATAAATATATAATTAAAAACGATGGTATAGAAGATGTATTTATTTTTAATAATAAAAATCTATAACTAAAAATATAAAATATTTGATTATATTATTAGAAAAATTAATTTTAAATTTTATTTTACTATTAATAATGTAAATTAAACTAAATTAAACTTATTTAAAAATAATTTTAACTTTAGTTTTGTTATTATATTACCAGGAGGTCGATATGGAAAATAGAATTGCAGTTGACTATGAAGAGATATTATCAAGCACATTGACTTCTATGCTAAATGATATTGAAAATTTCAAAAGTAATGTTGATCAAATTCAAAAAGAAACTTTTTCAACATTAGGAGTTAGTTGGGTAGGAAAAGATGCAGATGAATTATCTAAAACAATAAATACAATTAATAATGAATTAAAATCTAAAGCTAATCAAATAGCAGTATCAACTAGATCAATAGAAACATATGTATCTTATGTAAAAGATACTACAAATTCTCAAAGTAGAAAAGCTCAAGATCTTTATCATTGGTAAAAGTTATGGAAAAAACAAATAATAGAAAAATAAATATATCTGATATTTCTTCATATATTAATAAAATAGAAAGTAATAAAAATGATTTAAAAGAAAATTTAAAAAAATATATGAAAAATATTCAAGATTTGATAGATAAAAAATATTTAGAAGGAAATGTTAAAAAATCGTTGGAAGAGCTTAATTCTGTAATAAAAAAGTTTTTAGATTATGATGTTTCTAGTAATTATGACAAAATTATATCTTTTGTTAATGGTTCTGCTTCAGCTATTGAAGAAATAGATAAACAATCATCTATAACTTTTTCAAGATTTGGTGAATAAATTTTTAATATTTATTTAATCAATATATAGATAATTATCTTTGAGGTGTATACATTATGAAAATATTAATTATAGAAGATGAAAAATCTTTAGCAGATTTAGTAGCAAATAGACTAAAAAAAGAAAAATATATTGTAGATATATCTAATGATGGAGAAGAAGGTTTGTATAATGCTTTATTAGATATTTATGATCTTATAATATTAGATATAATGTTACCAAGTATTAATGGTATAGATATATTAAAAGAAATAAAGAAAAATAATATTAAATCAAAAGTGATAATGTTAACAGCGAAATCAGAATTAGAAGATAAATTATTAGGTTTTAATGAAGGTGCAAATGATTATATTCCAAAACCGTTTCATATAGATGAATTAGTAGCAAGAGTTAATGCACAACTCAGAATAGAATTAGTAAAAGATAATAATCTTGAATTTGGAGATCTTATACTTAATATAAAAACTTCTGATATTATAAACAAAAATAATAATGAAAAGATAAATATTATTAATAAAGAATTTCAATTACTTGAGTATTTTATGAATAATCCTAATCAAGTTTTATCAAAAGATATGATTTATGATAAAGTGTGGTCTTTAGAAAATGAATCTAATTCAAATAATTTAGAAGCATATTTATCATTTATTAGAAAAAAATTAAAAATAATAAATTCAAATGTTCAAATTAGATCTTTAAGAAATATTGGATATAAGATGGAGTATAATGATGAAAGAGTTAAATAAAAAAGTATTTAAAACTATTTTTATAATATTATCATTGTTTATATTAATTGGTATTGGAATTTATAATATTAGTTCATATACAAAAGAATATGATAGTGTTAAAAAAAGTTTAACATTTATGAATTCTAGACCTGAAGATATTCCACCTGAAGCAAAAGAATTAGATAATACGAAAATAATAGATTATGAAGTTTATTCAGTTAAACTTCATAATAAAGAGATAGAAAAAATATTTAATCATAGTAATAATAATTCTACATTTGATGTTGAAAGTGTAGCAAAAAAAATAATAAAGAAAAAGGAAGGATTAAATATTGGTAATTTATATAATAATAAATATTCATATTATTATTATAAAGATACAATTGTTATAATAAATACTAAAAATATTAATCAAAGATTAACTCTTATATTAATACAATCGATTATAGTTTTAATTATATTTGAACTTATTATTTGCTTTATATCTAAATTATTAACTAAAAGAATTACAAAGCCTGCAAGGGAAGCATTTGATAAGCAAAAAGATTTTATAGCAGATGCATCACATGAATTAAAAACTCCTTTAGCAGTTATAATGGCATCTTCAGATGAATTAAAAATAGATAATAAAAATAAGAAATATATTGAAAATATTAAATATGAATCTGAAAGAATGAATGTCTTAATAAAAAGTTTGTTAGATTTATCTAAATTAGAAAAAACTGTACTTATAGATAATTATAAAGAAGAAAATATATCTAAAATTATAGAAAAGACATGTTTGATATTTGAAGCTATTGCTTTTGAAAATAAAGTTAAAATTGATCAAAATATAGAAAAAAATATAATATTTAAATGTAGTAAAGAAGAAATAGAAAAGTTAATTTCAATAATATTAGATAATGCAATTAAACATAGTTATAAAAATTCTTACATAATTGTTAAACTTAATAAAGATAGAAATAATATCAATATAGATATAACAAATTCAGGTAATCCTATAAAACAGGGAGATGAAGAAAAAATATTTGAAAGATTTTATAGAGCAGATAAATCAAGAAATAGAGAAGTTAAACGTTATGGATTAGGACTTGCAATAGCAAAAAATATTGTTACTAATCATAATGGTAAAATTAAAGCAATATCAAAAGAAGGTAAAACAACATTTAAAATAAATTTTAAAAAATAAGAACATTAATGAAAATTTAATGTTCTTTTAATTTTCGCTAAATATTATTAAGTCATAGAAAGGAGAGAAAATGAAAAAATAAAATTTAATTATTTAATATTCGTTTAATTTTAAGATATTAAAGTTTTATACAGAAAGGAGGAAATGATAATTAAGGATAATTAAGTAAAAAAATAATAGGTATTAAAATAATAAGATATCAATAATATAAATATAATAACAAAATATAATAATGAATGGAGGAATAAAATGAAAGATAAAATTATATTAGTAGTTATAGGAGGTTTAGTGGGAGTAGTAGTTGCTACAGGATCATTCTTTATATATAGCAAAGTTGCAAAACCAAATCCTAATAGTCATCAACAAATAGGAATGCCTGGTGGAAATCAACAAGGAATGTTGAACGGGCCAAGTGGACAAAACGGACCAAGTGGGCAAAATGGACCAATTAATCAAAACAATCAACTACCACAAATGCCAAACAATAATAATGCACAAAATAATAGATAATTAAAATAGGAGAGAAGATTATGAAAGATAGGAAAAATTTACTATATGGAATTGTTATCACTGTTTTGGTTACGACTATTGTAGTATTATGGTATTTAATTATAAGTAATAATAATTCTAATATTAATGGTAATAATCTACCTAGAATGAATAATACTTCATCTGTAACAACATATTCTTCAGTTAAAAAAATAACTAGTAATGAAAACATAAATTCTGGAAATTATATTTCTAAAACAAAAGATGAAAATGCTATTTTAGTATCAGGAAATATTAAATCAACATTATCTAATATAACTGTAACTAAAACAGGTGATTCTGATGGAGGAGATAATACAAGTTTTTATGGAACTAATTCAGCTATAATTGCTAAAGATAAAGCTACATTAAATATAAAAAATGCTAAAATAACTACCAATGCTACAGGTGCTAATGGAGTATTTAGTTATGGTGGTTCTGCTACAACTAATAATTCGACATCAAATAATACTACAATAAATATATCTGATTCTACAATTAAAACCACAAAAGATAATTCTGGAGGAATTATGATAACAGGTGGAGGAATTATGAATGCTATTAATTTAAATATTACAACAGCAGGTACATCGAGTGCTGCTATTAGATCTGATAGAGGTGGTGGAACAGTAACAGTTAATAAAGGAACATATCAAACATCAGGAAAAGGTTCACCTGTTATTTATTCTACAGCAAATATAACAGTTAAAAATGCTACATTAGTTTCAACTGCTTCAGAGGGAGTAGTAATTGAAGGTAAGAATAGTGTCAATTTAGAAAATGTTAAATTAACAGATACTAATAATACATTAAATGGTCAATCAACTACATATAAAAATATTTTCTTATATCAGTCAATGAGTGGAGATGCAGCAAATGGAAATGCAGTGTTTACATCTTCTAATTCGACTATTATAACAAATAAAGGTGATAGTTTTTATATAACTAATACAACTGCTACAATTAATTTAAAAAATAATACTATTATAAATAATGATTCTACAGCTAACTTTTTAAGAATTCAAAAGGATTCTTGGGGAAATTCTGGAAGTAACGGTGGAACAGTAATATTGAATTTAACTAATCAAAAAGTAAATGGAAATATAGTAGTAGATTCAATATCTAAATTAACTATGAATTTAACTAATAATTCTTCGTTTATTGGTTTAATTAATGAAAATAATGAAGGAGAAGTATCTTTAGTACTAGATAAGACAAGTACTATTACATTAACAGGTGATACTTATGTTAAATCATTGAGTAATGCTGATTCAACTAATAGTAATATTAATTTAAATGGATATAAATTATATGTAAGAGGAAAAGAATATAAAAAATAAACTTATATTTAATTAATTTTTATAGTTAATTTATGTAAATAAAATAAGATAATTAAACATATAATTATCTTATTTTTAATTATTGTATGAAAATAATTTATTTTATTATAAAATATAAGTATGAAAAATATAGTTAAAATAGTTATAAGTTTAATTTTATTATTTGTAGTAGGAATATCTATAATGTTTTTATTACCTAAAAATAATAAAATTGTGAGAAAACAAGTTAAATTAAATTATGATTTAACATATGAAGAAGCTTTTCCTGATAAAGAATTCAGAAGAATGATACTTACGATGTTATATGATATAAAACCAAATAATTATGATGGTACTAATTATGGTCCATTTTATTCTAGTTTTTCTTCAATTTTAAAATATACAGGAGATGCTAATTCTTCAGATATACCTAAAAATACTTTTCCTGATTCAAAATTAGATGAATATAGTAAACAAAAAATAGATAAATCTTTTTTAGATAGCATAAAAATAGTCCAAACAAATGATAGTCAATATAAAAATATCAGTAGTTTAAAAGGTATAGAATATTTGACTAATTTAAAAGTATTAGCACTTTCAGGAACAAAAATAAAAGAAGCAGACTTTAGTAACAACCTAGAACTTGAAACTTTATTTTTACCAGAAAAATTTTATAGTTCATCTGGATCAGCTAATATAACAGGTAGTTCATTACTTGAAAAAGTAAATATTAAAAATAATTCAAAATTAAAAAATTTAGTATTAAATTTAAATCCAAATAAAGAAAATACTATAGATTTAAGTGGTAATCCTAATTTGCAAGCACTTTATTTAGAACAAAGTAATTTAAAAGAAATAGATTTAACTAATAATCCTAATTTGCAAGATTGGCAAATAAATTTAAAAAACAATAAATTACAAGAAATAAAAGCAAATAATCCTAATCCATATGCTGTTTTTGGTGCAAGTGAGCAAAAAATAAAATTGACTGTTGATAAGGGAGTTCCTATACAAATACCATTAAAAGTAAATAATCAAGATAAATATTTATTTGATGATTCATCTTTCACTAGAAATAATGATGTATATACATTTAATAAAGTTGGAACTCATACATATAACTTTTTCGATAAAATAACAGGATATGGAGGAACAGTAGAAGTAACTGTAACTGGAGGAGAAGCAAAAAAATATAAACCAATAGTAAATGCAAACAATAAAGTTTATGTTGGTCAAAACTTTACTTATTCAAACATAATAGCAAATTATCCGCCTAAAACTGCAATAGATCAAGAATTGGATAATAGTTCAAAAGGACTAAAAACATTTAAATTTACATCATACTTTGATGATGGATCACAAGGAAGTTATGAAGTACAAATACCAGTATTTGAAAAAACTATAAAAAGAGTAGATGTATTTAAAGCAACTAAACCAAAAAGTGAATATATGGAAGGTAATTTATCAAAAACATTAGTTTTAAGTTATTCGGATATTTCATATAGAGAAGAATATCTAAATACATTAAAAAAGAAAAATAAATGTAATTATGAAAACTTTACATGTCAAGAGTTATATTACAATATACCGCCTTATTGGTCAGTAGGAAGTATTCCAAATATTCCAGATATACCATCTTTATCTCAAGTTAATCCAGGAAAATATCATGAATTTGAAGGCATTAATAGTACAACAATTTTAGATACTAAAGTAAAAGTATATAATAGCAAGCAAATGGAAAAAGTAGTAAAAAATTATCCAAATGGTAATGAATTAATTGATTGGAAAGCAAATGAAGAAGAAAGAAAATATTACGTTTATCCAGGATGGGCTGCAGGAACAGAAAAAATTTTAGAAACTACAATTTTAAGAGATACAGATGGGGACGGAATACCAGATAAAGAAGATGATGACGATGATAATGATGGAATAAGTGATGCTCAAGAACTAGTAGATGGAACAAATCCAAAAGATAAAAATGATTTTAAAGTAAAAAAGATTTGCTATAAGGTTAATGCTTAGTAAATCTTTTTTTAGGAGATAATATGGATTTTATAATAATGTTAATTTTTATATCTATTGGAATTTTATTATTAATAATAAAAAATATTCAAAAAAGAAATTTAATATTAGAAAGAAATAAAGAAAATAATAATAAATTTTGTATTTTAATACCTGCTAGATATGAAAGTGAAGTAATAGAAAAATTACTTAAAAGTATTAATGAATCAACTGTTAAAGTTAATAATAAAGATGTTTATGTAATAATAGAATCTTTAAAAGATCCTACTTATGAAATAGTTAAAAATTATGATATGAATATAATTTTAAGAAAAAATCTAAATCTTAAAAGAAAAGGTTATGCTTTAGAAGAAGCATTTGATTACTTAAAAACTAATAAAAAAGAATATGATTTATATTTTATTTTTGATGCAGATAACATATTAGATAAAGATTTTATCAAGAATATGTTGATAAGTTATAATGAAGGTTATGATATAGCATGTGGATATAGAGGAATAAAAAATAAAAAATTAAATGTTATATCAATTAGTTCTATACTTACTTTTTCTTTAATTAATACAATTTCTAATAACAACAGATCTAAAAAAGGAAAAAATGTAGTATTATCTGGTACAGGTTTTTATTTAAGTAAAAAAGTAATTAAAGATAATTATAAATTTCATACTTTAACAGAAGATTATGAATTAAGTTTGTATTCAATTATAAATAATTTTAATAGTACTTATAATCTTAATGCTATTTATTATGATGAACAGCCAAATGATTATAAAACTACAGTTAATCAAAGACTAAGATGGATAAAAGGTTATTTAGAAGTTAGAAAAAAATATATTAAAATTTTAAGAAAAAATATTTTTTCTAATCACTTAAATAAAGCATCAATTATAGATGAATATATTGGTATGAAACCTTATGTATTGATGTTACTTGGAATATTACTTTTTTTAATAGTTAATATTATTAAATTA
>ERZ773054.1805-NODE-1805-length-12042-cov-67.972220_pt1 | contig 12042 bp, 10 predicted proteins | sample MGYA00580630_ERZ773054 | MGnify/ENA primary metagenome ERZ773054 (study PRJEB29015, sample SAMEA2737994) | human oral metagenome | biome: human oral; feature: human-associated habitat; material: dental | place: China | collected 2115 ... | reverse complement strand
CCGCCCAGGCAGCAGCCCGGCGCACCGGTGCCGTCGACCCGCGCCGGGTGCGGCGCTGAGGGGCGCGCTGAACTCGGGCTGCTAGGATCCGAACGTCTGTTCGAGCCCCGTCGGTGTCCGTCAAGGCGGCCTGAGAGCGCTCGATCCGCTGAGAACCCCAGGAGAAGTCGCCCATGATCGCCTCCCTGCGCGGCACTGTCCTCAGTGTCGGCCTGACCAGTGCCGTCATTGAGACGGGCGGCGTCGGCATGAGTATCCAGGCCACGCCCACCACGCTGTCCGGCCTCAGGGTCGGTGAAGAGGCCCTCGTCCACACCGAGATGGTGGTCCGTGAGGACTCGCTGACGCTGTTCGGCTTCGCCGACACCGATGAGAGGGACAGCTTCCGCACCCTGATGAGCGCCAAGGGGGTTGGAGCCAAGCTGGCGTTGGCGATGCTGGCCGTCCACACCCCTAACGCGCTCAGGCGGGCCATCGCCTCCCAGGACGTCGCCGCCCTCACGCGGGTGCCTGGCCTCGGACCCAAGGGCGCTCAACGCGTGATCCTGGACGTGGCCGACAAGCTGGGCCCTGTCACCGGGGACGATCTGGGGGCCGCGCAGACTGTTGCGCAGAGCGCGCAGGGGGTGGAGGCGATGAGCGACGGCGGTCCCGAGCCCCACGCGGACGTGGTCGCCGCCCTGGTGCAGCTCGGCTGGAACGAGGCCAGTGCGCGCCAGGCCGTCGCCTCCGTGACGGCCGATGCCGCCGACGGAGGCCAGGAGCCGGACATGGCAGCGGTGCTGCGGGCCTCCTTGAGGTGGTTGGGAGGCGGGCACTGTGGCTGAGCCCGATGAGCTCGATGGGCAGCGCCTGGTCGGTGGTGGTGCCGACGCCACCGAGCGCGCCGCCGAGGCGGCTCTACGGCCCAAGCGCCTGGAGGACTTCACCGGGCAGGAGGTGGTGCGAGGCCAGCTCTCGGTGGTGCTGCGCTCGGCCCTGGCCCGTGGAGTGACGGCTGATCACGTACTGCTCTCTGGGCCGCCCGGGCTGGGCAAGACCACCCTGGCCATGATCATCGCCGCCGAGGTGGACGGCTCGCTGCGCCTGACCTCAGGACCGGCCATCCAGCACGCCGGAGACCTCGCCGCCATCCTGTCCTCCCTGGAGGAGGGCGACGTGCTGTTCATCGACGAGATCCACCGGCTGGCACGGACCGCCGAGGAGATGCTTTACCTGGCGATGGAGGACTTCCGGGTCGACATCGTCGTCGGAAAAGGACCCGGTGCCACCTCCATCCCCCTGTCGTTGCCCTCCTTCACAGTTGTCGGCGCCACGACGCGTGCGGGACTGCTCCCCGCTCCGCTGCGGGACCGCTTCGGCTTCACCGGACACCTGGACTACTACGGGCCGGGTGAGCTCACTCGGATCCTCACGCGCAGTGCGGGCCTGCTGGGCGTGAGCCTTGAGAGGGACGCCGCTGAGGAGCTGGCCTCGCGCTCACGCGGCACGCCCCGTATCGCCAACCGGCTGCTGCGTCGGGTCCAGGACTGGGCGGAGGTCCACGGACAGCCCGGCCGACTTGACCTCACGGCGGCCCGCAGCGCCCTGGACATCTTCGAGGTCGACGCCCTGGGGCTGGACCGCCTTGATCGCCAGGTGCTCGAGGCGCTGTGCACCCGGTTCGGTGGCGGCCCGGTGGGGCTGACGACGCTGGCGGTCAGCGTGGGGGAGGAGCCTGAGACGGTGGAGACCGTGGCCGAGCCCTACCTGGTACGTGAAGGACTGGTCGTACGCACCCCGCGGGGACGGGCGGCCACGCCGGCGGCCTACATCCACCTGGGACTTGAGCCCCCTGCGGACGGGGCATTGTTCTCCTGACCGGCAACCGGGTAATGTAATCATTTTGTGACCGGTTGGTACCTACTTGTGCCCGACCACTCGCAAGCGATCGGGAACGTGCTGGCCCGCGTGCCCTAGACTCACCTCCGCTGGCCTGTGACAGCCGTGGGTCTGCGTCAGCCGAGACTGCCTAGTCGAAACGGAGAAGCCTCCATGCCGTCGTATTTCCTCTGGATCATGCTCATCGGGATGCTCCTGATGATGTGGTTCGTCAGCCGTAGGCAGCGCGCGATGCAGGAGGAGCAGCGGCGTCGTACCGAGAAGGGGCTGGTGCCCGGAAGCTGGGTGCGCACTATCGGTGGCTTCTACGGAACGGTGGTGGAGGTCGACGGTGACGTGGTCACTCTGGCCACTCCTCTGGGCGATGAGACCCTGTGGAGCAAGCGGGCCATCGCTGCCATCGAGGAGCCCCCCTTCGGCTCGGCCGGTGCCCACGAGGACAGTGAGGGCGACGTCGAGCAGGCCAACGACGAGGCCCTGGAGCCGGAGCAGGACGCGGCCGACCCGCGGTCCTGACAACGCGCGACCGGGAAGTCTCCCGTGGTGGCCCCGCCTGAGCCCTGAGCCCACCGCTCCGGCTCGTTGGAGCGCCCGCACCCGACAAGTACCCCGCACTCACCCCTGCATCGGGCCACGCCCGAGCACCCCCACCCAGGAAGGGACCACGTGTCCAGCAAGCAGCGAAAGCGCCCAGGGCGCCGCCTCCTGATGTTCATCCTCGTCATCATCATCGGTTTCGGTGCGTTGGTGGCGGGAACCATGCGACACAAGGCGTCGCTGACGCCGGGCCTCGCCCTCGACCTCGAAGGCGGCACCCAGATCATTCTGACGCCGACGACCTCCGACGGCTCGGCCATCAGCGACGAGGACGTCGAGCAGGCCATCGAGGTGATCCGCCAGCGCGTGGACGCCTCCGGTGTCTCCGAGGCCCAGATCTCCCGCCAGGGCGGGCAGAACATCGTGGTCTCGCTGCCCGGAAAGCCCAGCCAGGCCACTCTGGAGCTGGTGCGGACCTCCGCCGTCATGTACTTCCGGCCGGTCCTTCGCATCCTGCCGGGCAGCGCCCAGCAGGCCGCCAAGAACATCGCCAGCCAGAACCCCTCCGGTGCGGCAACCTCGGCCCCGACGGGCCAGCCCACTGCCCAGGCCGAGGCTCAGCCCGACTCGGGTGCCAGTGGGGAGGCGACCCAGGCGGCGGAGGACTCTGCAGGCACCGAAGAGGGCTCGAGCGAGAGCGATCAGCCCACCGCCACGCCGGCCCCCTCCGCGCAGCCCACGGCCCAGTCCACGGCGCAGCCCAGGACTCCCGAGGAGATCGCCAAACAGCTGGCGGACGTGAACCAGGACGGTGTCATCTCCTCCGACCCGCTGCCCGCCACCTCTAAGGACAACTCCTCGGACTCCTGGATCACTGAGAAGCTCCTCTACGACGGCTACATGACCGACTGCTCTGATCCGAAGAACCTCACCGGTCAGACGCAGGACCCCAAGGTCGCCGTCATCTCCTGCTCCAAGGAGGCCGGCTCCCACAGCCACGGCGCCTACATCCTCGGCCCTGCCGAGATCACCGGGACCGAGCTCAAGAGCGCCAACTCGGGTCTGGAAACCGACTCCCGGGGGCAGGCCACCCACCAGTGGGTCGTCTCGCTGGCCTTCAACGGTGACGGCACCAAGAAGTTCGCCGAGCTGTCCAAGCGGCTGCTGGCCTACCGCGACCAGGCGACCGCCGCCGGCGCGCAGGGGGCTCAAGGCGCTCAGAACCAGGACAGCCAGGCCAAGGCCCAGTTCGCCATCGTCCTGGACGGCCTGACCATCATGGCCTCCGGCTTCAACGAGACCGTCCACTCACCGATCACCGACGGTCGGGTCCAGATCACCGGCGGCTTCACCCAGAACCAGGCCAACACGCTGGCCAACCAGCTCTCCTTCGGCTCGCTGCCGCTGAGCTTCACGGTCCAGTCCGAACAGCAGATCTCCGCCACTCTGGGTACCGAGCAGCTGCGCAACGGCCTGATCGCCGGACTGATCGGGTTCGGACTCATCATTCTCTACCTCGCCTGGCAGTACCGCGGCCTGGCGGTGGTGGCAGTGGCCTCGCTGGTGGTGGCCGCAGCGGGCACCTACCTGGTCATCGCGGCGCTGAGCGCCTCCATGGGCTACCGCCTGTCCCTGGCAGGCGTGGCCGGACTCATTATCTCCATCGGTATCACGGTCGACTCCTTCATCATCTACTTCGAGCGCGTCCGCGATGAGGTGCGTCAGGGACGGACCCTCAAGACGGCGATCGATGAGGGATGGAAGCACGCCAGACGCACGATCCTCGTTTCCGACGCCGTCAACCTCGTGGCCGCGGTCGTGCTCTACTTCCTTGCCGTCGGCGGAGTCCAGGGCTTCGCCTTCACCCTGGGAGTGACCACCTGCGTGGACCTGGCCATCATCATCTTCTTCACCCATCCGTTCATGGAGTGGATCGTCCGCTTCCGCTTCTTCGGCGAGGGGCACCGGCTCTCGGGACTCGATCCCGAGCACCTCGGGGCCACTTCCTCGTCCACCTACGGCAAGGGGCGCGAGGCCATCGCCGACCGCGTGGCGGGCTCCTTGGCGCGTCGCAAGGCCGAGGCCCGCAAGGCCGCCGAGAACCCGGAGAAGGCTGCGGACGACGCCGTCGATGAGGCGGCCGAGCAGGAGGAGGATGACGCGGTCGATGTCACGGCCGACAGCGGAAAGGATGGTGAGACGAAGTGAAGTCTCTCGCGACGCTCGGTAACGAGCTTTACTCGGCCAAGACGTCCATTCCCTTCGTCGGTAAACGCCGGATCTGGTACCTCATCGCCGTCGTCGTCATCGCGGGCTCGGCCGCACTCCTGGCCTTGGTGGGACTCACGCCGGGAATCGATTTCAAAGGCGGTTCGGAGATCACCGTGACGGGTCTGTCCTCGCCCTCGGAGCGCCCCGCCAATGAGGTGCTGTCCAAGGAGGACATGACGGCCGGATCCTCGGTGACAACCATGGGCTCGTCCTCGGTGCGGGTCCAGACCAGCCAGCTGAGCAAGGAACGCCTCGACTCGCTGGCGGGCGAACTCGCCACCGCCTATAAGACCGACGCCTCCAACGTGTCGGCCACGACCGTGGGGCCGACCTGGTCATCCGACGTCACCAAGAAGGCCGCCCGCGGCCTGGTCCTGTTCTTCATCTTCGTCGGACTGCTCATCTGGGTCTACTTCCGCACCTGGAAGATGGCCGCGGCGGCGTTGCTGGCACTGTGCCACGACGTCGTCGTCACGGTGGGCATCTACGCCCTGTCCGGTTTCGAGGTCACCCCGGCCACGATCATCGGTGTACTGACGATCCTGGGGTATTCCCTTTACGACACGGTGGTGGTCTTCGACAAGATCCGTGAGAACACCCAGGGTTATGAGTCCCAGAGTCGCTCCACCTACGCCGAGCTCGCGAACCTCGCGGTCAACCAGACCTTCATCCGCTCGATCAACACCTCCGTGGTCGGCGTGCTCCCGGTGGCGTCGTTGCTGGTGGTCGGCGCCTTCATCCTGGGGGCCGGAACCCTGCGAGACATCGCTCTGACGCTGTTCATCGGCATGATCGCGGGGACCCTCTCCTCGATCTTCCTGGCAACCCCGCTCCTGGTGGACCTGCGTTCACGCGAGAAGGCGATCAAGAAGCAGGCCGCCAAGGTCTCGGCGGCGCGTCAGCATCGGCGCGAGGAGGCGGGCGACGACGTCGAGGAGCTGGCTAGGATAGACGCGGCCCCGGCCGCCTCGCCCGTCACCCCCGGCCACCACCTCGGCGTGGCGGCTCAGCCCAAGAGGAAGAAGAAGCGCAGATGACCACCTCTGTGGCCTACTCCGAGACGGTCCCCGAGTCCCTGACCAGGCTGGTCTTAAGCCACCTGCGGGAGATTCCAGACTTCCCCGAGCCGGGGGTGCTCTTTCGGGACATCACCCCGCTTCTCGCGGACGGAGGCGCCTTCACCGAGCTCGTCGACGGGCTCGCGGACCACTACCGCGGTCGGATCGACGCGGTGGCGGGCCTGGAGTCACGAGGTTTTATCCTCGCGGCGCCCTTGGCGGTCAGGCTCGGTATCGGGATGATCACCGTGCGCAAGGGCGGTAAGCTCCCCGGCCCGGTCATCGGCGTCAACTACGCACTCGAGTACGGCACGGCTCGTATGGAGCTGCGCCCCGAGACCGTCACCCAAGGGTCACGGGTCCTGGTGATCGACGACGTCCTGGCCACCGGGGGAACCGCTGCGGCATCCATCTCCCTCATTGAACAGGCCGGTGCCTCGGTGGCGGCCATCTGCATGCTCCTGGAGCTGTCCGACCTCAGTGGGCGGCGCCAGCTTCAGGGCCGCGAGGTCGACTCCATCGTCATCTTCTGAAGTTGCAGCTCGTCGCAGGCCTGCTGCTCGACGGCTAGCCGGGGCCGTTTCTCGTGCGGTGTCGTGCTCCTGAAGGGCGCGACACCGCACGCCTACCGGCAGCACCGGCGGGTCTCAGTGTGCGGGTCGCTATATGATGCCTCAATGACGGAGACGAAGAGCACCCCAGACACGTCAGGTGACAGTGTTGTCCCCGGCTCGCGTGTGCGCAGCCGCCTGGCGTGGTTCGGCTCCCGTGGACACTCCACCCCGGCCGCTATCGAGCCGCTGCTGCGCGCGGTGCGCGCCAACCACCCCAAGGCGGACACGAGTCTCATCGTGCGCGCCTACGAGGTCGCGGAGAAGGCCCATGCCGGTCAGCGTCGTAAGTCCGGAGAGCCCTACATCACTCATCCGGTTGCCGTGGCGACCATCCTCGCCGAGCTCGGTATGACGGCCCAGACCCTGGCGGCCGCAGTTCTGCATGACACCGTGGAGGACACCGACTACACGCTTGAGCGTCTGCGCGCCGACTTCGGCGACGAGATCACGCTGCTCGTCGATGGCGTCACCAAGCTCGACAAGCTCCAGTACGGGGAGGCCGCTCAGGCTGAGACCGTGCGCAAGATGATCATCGCGATGTCCAAGGACATCCGGGTCCTGGTTATCAAGCTCGGCGACCGCCTCCACAACGCCCGTACCTGGAAGTACGTCTCCGCGGAGAACGCCGCGCGCAAGGCCAAGGAGACTCTGGAGATCTACGCTCCGCTCGCTCACCGGCTGGGAATGAACACGATCAAGTGGGAGCTGGAGGACCGTTCCTTCAAGGCCCTCTATCCCGGCGTCTACGAGGAGATCGAGCACATGGTGGCGGAGCGGGCACCCGCCCGCGAGGAGTACCTGCGCCAGGTGCGTCTCCAGATCGAGGAGGACCTGCGGGTCAACAAGATCAAGGGGGCCGTCACCGGTCGGCCCAAGCACTATTATTCGATCTACCAGAAGATGATCGTGCGGGGTAAGGACTTCGACGACATCTACGACCTGGTGGCGGTGCGAGTCATCGTCGACACCGTCCAGGACTGCTACGCGGTGCTCGGCTCCCTGCACTCGCGCTGGACCCCTATGAGCGGGCGCTTCAAGGACTACATCGCCGTCCCCAAGTTCAACCTCTACCAGTCGCTGCACACCACGGTCGTGGGGCCGGGCGGCAAGCCGGTGGAGATCCAGATCCGCACCCACGAGATGCACCGTATGGCCGAGTACGGCGTGGCCGCGCACTGGCGCTACAAGGAGGACCCCAATGCCCAGGGGCCCAGCGCGCTGGGGGGCAGGCCCGGGGACTCCGACCAGGGCGACATGGGCTGGCTGCGCCAGCTCGTCGACTGGCAGCAGGAGACCCAGGACCCCTCCGAGTTCCTCGACGCCCTGCGCTACGAGATGGCCGGCGACCAGGTCTACGTCTTCACCCCCAAGGGCGATGTCCGGGCCCTCCCCGCGGGGGCCACCCCTGTGGACTTCGCCTACGCCGTGCACACCGAGGTGGGGCACCGCACCGTGGGGGCACGCGTCAACAGCCGTCTGGTGCCCCTGGACACGCGCCTGGAGAACGGCGACACGGTGGAGGTCTTCACCTCCAAGGCCATCAACGCGGGCCCCTCCCGGGACTGGCTCAGCTTCGTCGCCTCTACCCGTGCCCGCAACAAGATCCGCTCCTGGTTCTCCAAGGAGCGCCGCGAGGAGGCCATTGAGGAGGGCAAGGGCGCCATTGCCCGAACCCTGCGCAAGCAGAACCTGCCCATCCAGCGTCTCATGAGTCACGAGACCCTCATGAATGTGGCCAAGACCCTGGACAAGGTCGACATCGACGGCCTCTACGCGGCTGTGGGCCAGGGACATGTCTCCGCCCAGCACGTCGTCGACACCCTGGTCACCACCATGGGCGGGGAGGACGGCGCCGAGGAGACCCTCGCCGAGGGGGTTCTGCCCACCCGGGCGACGGCGCACCGGCGTACGCGCACGGCTGACGCCGGAGTCGTCGTAGCCGGCATGGATGAGGGCGATGTCTACGTGAAGCTGGCGCGCTGCTGCACGCCCATGCCGGGCGACCCCATCGTCGGCTTCATCACCAGGGGCTCGGGCGTCTCGGTTCACCGGGCCGACTGCCAGAACGTCGACCAGCTCCAGCGCGAGCCCGAGCGGCTCATCACCGTGTCCTGGGCGGATCACGCCCAATCCGCCTACCTGGTCCAGGTAGAGGTCGAGGCCCTCGATCGCGGGGGGCTGCTCGCCGACGTCACCCGGGCGTTGGCGGACAGTCACGTCAACCTCATGAGTGCCAACATCGCCACCAGCCGCGACCGGGTCGTCACCGGCCGGTTCGTCGTCGAGCTGGCGGAGGTCGGGCACCTGGACCACACGTTGGCGGCCCTGCGGCGTATCGACGGCGTCTTCGAGGCCCGCAGGAGCCTGTCTGCAGCCCGCCGTTCCGGTTGACACCGTGGTGCCGCCCTGGCCGAAGTACCTATGACGCCTTCGGCATGACCGCCTCGATGATGCGCTGCGCCCGGGGACAGCCTCGGCTGGCCGCTCCCCGACAGTGGTTGAGCGTAAGCAGCAGGTGGACTCGGCTGACGTCGTGGTCACGGGCGGTCATGATGGCCTGGACGGCATCCACCGGCGGTCCCAGGCGGGCGATGTCGACGGCGGCCCGAGCGATGGTGGCGCAGGTGACGCCGTCGATCACGGTGGTGTCGCAGCGGGGCAGCCTCCCTCGCCTGGTCACCAGGTAGGACAGCCGGCTTCGACGCCCTCCGGGGAGACAGATCTCCAAGATGTCGGGCGGCGGCCCACCGACATGCACCCACAGGGCGGTGCTCGCCAGAAGCACACCCTGACAGGGCATGGCGGCGGCGACAGCCCGCATGCGTCCCTCGACCGAGTGCAGAAGATCGGCCGGTTGCAGACTGCCCAGGACACTGACCAGTAGTCGGGAATCGAGCCCGCCGCACCGCAGCACCTGCATGTCCTGAGGAGGCAGAGCGCTCATCACAGGGGAGAGGGGCCGGGCGGACAGATGGGCCACGGCGGCATGACCCGGTACCGGAACGAAATGAGCCATGCGCCATCCTGAGACTCTCCCCGCTCTGAGCGCCACAGTGAACCGGCTGCCTGTGGATAACCTCGTTGTGAGCACGAGGACTTGACCCTCCCGTTGCGTGAGGTATCAATGTGGACGACACGTACCAGGACACTCACCGGACAGGACAGACAGGACAAAGGCTGACGAGGGAGACATGGTGACGGATTCCGAGCAGGAGCACGACGGAGCCGGGAGGCGTGACACGGCTGTTGATGCTGCGGTCAACGCAGCAGCGGGTGACGCGGACATCGCCATGACGGTCGGTGAGGTCTCAACGCTCCTGGGCGTCAGTGTCAGGGCGCTGCACCACTGGGACGAGACCGGTCTGGTGCATCCATCCCGACGCAGTGCCGCCGGCTACCGGCTCTACTGCGAAACAGACATCATGCGCATCCAGCAGGTCCTCGTCTACCGGCAGACCGGCATGAACCTGGCCGATATCAAGATGGTCCTTGATGAGCCGGAGACGGATGCCATGACGCACCTGCACCGTCAGCGTGAGCTGGTGCAAGGACAGATCTCCCACCTGCAGCAGATGCTTAACTCGATCGACATGGTGATGGATATACAGCAGTCGGGAGCGAGGATCTCCGTGGCTGAGATGGCGGAGATCTGGGGGACTGACTGGGACCCCGTCTATATCGAGGAGGCCCACGCCCAGTGGGGTGACACTGAGGACTGGGCCGAGTCCTACCGGCGCAAGGCCCGGATGTCTCGCGCCGACTGGGAGCGGGCGCACGAGGAGACTGTCGCTCTGGAGACAGCGCTGGCCGAGGCGATGCGCAGCGGCGTCAAGCCGGGCAGCCCCGAGGCCAATGCCCTGGCGCGGTGGCACCGCAAGGACTTCAACCGGTGGTTCGAGGTCTCCACCTCCAAGCAGGTTATCTTCGCCCGCGGCTATGTGGTGGACGAACGCTATGCCCGCTACTACGACAAGCGCGCGCCTGGTCTGGCGGCCTGGCTCAAGGACGTCATCGACGCATGCGCCAGGTCTGAGGGAGTGGACCCCGCGACCGCCACCTGGGAGTAGCAGATCGCTCGACCAGCGACACCAGGACGAGACGCGGGGTGAGTCTCTTAGTGTGGTGGTAGTTCCTGCGAGGTTCCTGGCTGAGAAGAGAGTCAGGGAGGCATCATAGGGCCCGGTTTCTCGATCAAGATTCACTAGGAGGTACTCCTATGATGCCTCCTCACCAGTCTGCTGTGTCCACGCTGACCCAGGAAGTCCTGACTGATCCGGACCTGGCTATGATGACGCATCCACTGTCTGCTTCAGGTTGGTCTGCAGGACCTGAGCGACGCTGGCACCACCGCCATGATCTGCCAGGCCTGAATCGAGGGATTTCCACCCGTAAGGTCTGGTGACCTCATGCAGACGTTGGGCAATGAGTCCGGTATCCCCCAGTCCACCGTCTCAAGGTCTGAAATAATATCGACGAGGTAGTCGGTGAGTCCCTCACGAGCCTGTCCAGTGTTTTGTGTAAGGTTTAGATTGATTCGGTTGAGGTAGGCGGTGGTGAACTGGGTCAGGGTTTTGTTCCAGTCGGTGGTGACCTGTCCGTCGACGAGTTTGCTCTTGGCCTTGCGCTTGGACGGGGATAGCCTTTTCTCCTTGTCGCGTTCTCGGACTCTTTTGCCCACAGGTGTCGCAGATCACCAGTCTTCAGCGGTTTGTCCTCCGGCTTATCAGAGGAGAAGTGTCCCCGGTTCGTCGATGATCCTTACATAGCTGGTAGTTGGCAGCCTCGATGCTGCTAGTGGAGGGGTGACCTCCCATGGGATGGGGGAGAAATGACTCGTCGCCACATCGGTCGATGAGGCCAGGGAGAGGGATGAATCTCGATTCTGACGAGAGTTGTGTTACCCACTCCATTGGGTACTGAAGAGCCAGAATACTCCATTAAGCGCTGGCACCTCGTAGCAACTTCCGATTTTATATTTTGGCAACATCCAGGACAGATAAAGTAGGAGCCTGGACGTACTGTTTTGGGGTTGAAGGTTGCATGTCAGATGTCCAAGACCTCGAGAGCCGGAGTGGCCAGCGCCGCCCGGGCTTGCTCTGCCATAACCGGATCCTCCTTTTGAAGGTGATCAATGTCTGGGAAGACACTCAGAGTTCTGTCCCCGGCGATCCAGAAGTTCCGACTCCATGTTTCCGGGTTGGACCAAAGGTCGTCCTGGCCAGCAGTCCAGTCCGGCAGCCTCCTCTGAACCTTTGTCGCTACAGCCAGCTGGCCCTTGGCTGTGAGGTAGACCGTGTCGATGCGGGTCCCCTCAGGATCCGGTCTCGTCAGGCGCACCAGGCGTCGACCGACGAACGTGACCCGACGATCCACGTCGCCCGTAGACAGCTTCAGTTCGATCTCCTGATAGCCCTCGGCCGAGTGGCCACGCTTCTTGACATAGTCACGGAGGGCCTCAACGATGGCAGACGAGAGACTACCGGCGATCTCCCCCGCCTCAGCGAAAAGGCTCACATCATCCTCTGAAACATAGACGTTTCGTGTTGGCATGAACATGATTATGCACATATTAGCGATCGACGTCAAGATCCCGACGAGGCTCATCAGGGATGCCCGCGACGGAGACTCGGTCCTCGGCGGCTACATGGGCGATGGGGCGACCGGCCTGGACACGCATCACG
>ERZ773054.1799-NODE-1799-length-12063-cov-34.569454_pt1 | contig 12063 bp, 9 predicted proteins | sample MGYA00580630_ERZ773054 | MGnify/ENA primary metagenome ERZ773054 (study PRJEB29015, sample SAMEA2737994) | human oral metagenome | biome: human oral; feature: human-associated habitat; material: dental | place: China | collected 2115 ... | reverse complement strand
TTGAGGACTGGCGCGATGGCTTCAGCCTGGAACTTGTCGGTCCAGCTAGCAAACTCGACATTCCAAAATTGCAGTACCACGGTGTCTTTACAGTAACTGAGTGTGTCTTTGCGAAACTTTTTGTCAGTGAGCATGCGAGTAATGTCTAGCATGGTGGTCTCGGGCCGGTCTAGTAGTGCTAGGATGGTGTAACGCAAAATGTACTCGAGGCGCGGCCCCCAAGAGTCGCCGAACATGCGTTTCAGCACGCCAATAACTTCTGATGAGATATTAGTTTTTTGCGACGGATTGGTGACCTCTAGTGGATTGAAGCCTAGCGGATACTGAGTGTCGGCTGGATTGAAGTAGACGACGTCTTGCAGCCGCGAGCCTGGTATAAAGCGCATATTATTGATAGCAAAGTCGCCATGTGGGTCGATAATAGCATAGCCTTGCCCGTGGAAAATATCGCTGAGGGCAAATAACTCCAGCAAACCGCTCTTCCCTGCTCCCGTCTGGCCGATGATGTAAACATGGCGCGAGCGGTCGTAGCGCAGCATACCGAATTGATGGTTGATACCGCGAAAATTAGTCATGCCAAAGGCCGAGATATTCTCATCATGTGCTGGGTCGCCAGTTAGGACTGGCAGCTTCGGCGGCGGCTCGGCGGTTTTGGTGCTAGCCCAGACAATGTTTGGCGTTTCGACATTAGTGTGCGGTAAATGATAAACGCTGGCGACTTCCTCGATATTCATAAGATAACCGCGGTCAGCAAAGAGGCGGGTCTTGTATTTGGCGAGCGCCTCTTTGGCGAAGCTATCGTTCGACATCTTGAAGCCGTTGAGGTTAGTTGAATTAAACTGCTTGAAGGTACCGATGATGCCTTGCATACGTAATTTGGCGTCGCTAGTGCGCTCACCTAGGTAAGCGACGCGGACTTTGACCTGATAGCCAAGTTTGGTCGCCTTTTTTTCAGCTTCAGATATGCGAGTCTTGTCGCGTTCTGATAATTCTGGACCGCCGCTAGCACCTGCTTGTTCAGGCGGTTGCCACAGGGCAGAAAATAGGCCGGCAATCCACTTGCCTATGCCGTCGGTGCCGAATAGGTTGAAGCCGCCTGCTTTGACCGATTGAATCCAAGCGTCGGCTTCTTTGTGCCAGCTGTCGGCGACCGGGCGCACTAGCATTTGTATCCAAATTTCTTCGTCGGTATCTTCGAGCTTGGCGAGCGTGCCAGTGATACCAGCTAGTGGGTCAACTTCAAAACTCTGAAAGGTTTTGATCGGTAAAAATTCCTTGTCGGTTAAGGTAACTTCTGAAGTATAGACTACGCTGTGGTGGCGTTCGTGAGCGACATAATCTTCTTCGGCCTTATGGATTTGTACTTGCGGGTATTGGGCGTAAATCTGGCCTTCGACGAAGCTTTGCAGCGATTTCGGCGTCCAAACGTAGAATTGAATCCGCCCGCCCACCGAGGCAATCTCGAAGCTTAGGTGCTCCTGATAGCCATTGTTAGCTTTCAGCTCGCGGGCATCGCGCAAAATACCATGGAGGCTAGCGAACATTTGCTCGGCGGCCAGCTCAGACTTATCGTTGGTTTTTGGAATCTCGAGGGTTAACAAGACGCTCTCAACGTTCTTTATTACATCAATACTGCGATAATTGCGCCAAGTTAGATATAACAGCACAATAACCAACGGCCCCCAGACATACCATTGCAACAATAGAGCAATAACAGAAGTGATAAATGACATAGCTATACTTTCATTATATCATACCTCTGTTATTTTTGCAAGATTAAGCGGAATCCGCAGATAGATTATTGCTGTGGTTCGGCGATGGTGTAAGTCGCTTTGGCGACGCGCTTGAACATCGATTTGCTCTGCAGATTGAGTAGAATGGTTGTCTCTTTGACTTGGCGGCTCTTGAGTACGCGCCTGACAATTTCGTCGCGGTGAAGCGGCTCGCCTGCCTTGCGCAAAATGTCGGCAATAATATCTGAAACTGTGCCTTTGCTGTAGCCCCAGCTGTCAAGGGCGTAAATGCCGCGGCCGATTAGGACGAAGCGTTTGTCTTTGATAAGTTCGTTGTGGATAGCTTGAGTGGTAACGTTTCTGCGCTTGAAGTCGCTTTCTTTGATGGCTTTAGAAATGTCGGAAAAGTGCATCGGCTTGCCATTGCCTGCCAAAATAACGTAGATTTTGTCGCGGATGTTTTTAGGATTGACGGTCGGCCACTTGGCCAGACCCCAAACGTCTTTGAGATTGGCTAGTTTTTTGGATAAGCTGGCTAGGCCGCGGATTTGGGACGGACTTTCGAAAGTCAACATGCCGTGCAAGCTCTCGATGTCGATTGGCTGGCCGTGGTTTTTGATGGTTTTCACAATGCTATCGATGTCGCCGCGGATTTTCTTCTCATTACCGTTTTCGGCGATACTGATGCCCTGGTGGTAATTGTCGGTTTCGTTGATTATAACGAAGCGCGGCGATAGCTCGCCGATAAAGGCAACGTGAGCTCGGGTATTATTGGAAGCTTTGTCTTTCGAGAGGCGGTTGGCGACGTCTTGGACGCGGCCAACGCGGCCGTTTTCGGAAAGGTCGCGGATAATTAGGCGCTCGGCGTCGCTAATGGCGGGGATTTTGCCGTCGGCGGCAGCGGTTTTGAGGCGGGCTAAGATGGCTTTTTCGAGTTGGCGGACACGTTCGCGAGTGATGCCGAGCAGCTCGCCGATTTGCTCAAGCGTTTCCCGGCGTTCATATAGGCCGAAACGGCGCGTGATGATTTCGCGTTCGCGTTCTTGGTCTATAGTCTTAAGAATATCCTCAATTGCTGTCTTGATAGTCTCCACAGCAGGTGTACCGGTAGTTTCGGTCATGCGATCCTTATCCTTTTATCTCCACTCCCCGCCCCTCGAGAGTGATTTTAGTTTGATATCGTAATTTCGTATCTGATTATAATACATAGTAGTTAGATTGTCAAATCAAATACTAACTAGTTATATTGTATCACAATATAGACGCTTATGGTAAATACTTTTTTGCTACTTTTTTTAATAAAGAATAATGTCTAGGCTAACAATAATACTTATTTTTGTCAAAGTTTAAGGTGTTAAAGCTGTACCGATGCTGGTTAATTTAACAGTTTATCACAAAATATAATTGTTTATTGAGCAAAGCTTATTCAAAACACCAATGAATAATTAGCTGATTAAACAGCTTAATCATTGTCTAATAATATCTGGACTTTTTCTGGCGTGGTTTGCGCCTGAGTTTCTGACTGGTCGCTGTTGATATGCTTGAGGGCAAACAGCGTAAGTGTGCGGCGAATTTCATCGCTGGTCGGTTTGGTGCTGCGTCCACTGTCGTCGAAGCCGTGGCCGGCATTGGCAACGCGAATAAAGCGGCTGCTCGGCTGGTAGGCCAAGATACGCTGGTAGAACTTGTAAGCCTGCTCAATCGACACAATACTGTCTTTGGTGCCGTGGAAAAATAAAAACGGCGGTGGCGTTTTGGTAATCGGTTGGTACAGCGGGCTGGCAACGCGGGCAGTATCGACATTGCGGGTGCCGAGGAATTTGTAAGCATTTGGGTTGCGCTTGGTGCGCTGTAATTGGTTGACCAGGTCGGTGGTGCCATAAAAGCTGATTACGCCGCGGACAGTAATCGGGCTGTCTTGGTGAGTCAGAATATAATCGCTAGCCAAGAGCCCGCCAGCGCTGTCGCCAAAAAGAATTACATTGTTGGTGTCGATGTCATAAGAGCTGGCGAGTTTGGCGATGGTATCGATAGCGCAGGCAACGTCGTTATTTTGTGTTGGATAGTGGTATTTGGGCGCTAGGCGGTAGTTGACCGAGGCGACCGCAAAACCAGCCGCTGTCAAACTAGAACCGTAATAGTCAAGCAGCGAATTGCGCTTATCACCCTTATGCCAGCCGCCGCCGTGGATATAAATAACTAGCGGGTACGGTGTCGTATGAGTATTGAGTAGGCTGTTGATCGGCGTGTACAAATCAAACTTCTGCTTGTCTTGACCAGCGCAATACGGGATATCAGAGTCGACATTAGCGACATTGCCCAGGCGTGGATGATTATCGGTGCGGTACGACCTGTGAACATTTAGCGAGAAGACAACGATAACTATTACTACGAGCAGCAAAATCATCATCCAGCGGCGGACACGTCGGACTTGTTGGAGCTTGATTGCCATGCTTACTTCTTTCGCCGTATTTGGCGCCGCGCCGACCTTTTTTGCGGGGCGTTAGCGAGCAATTCTACTGCTTGGTCGCGAGTGATGGTTTTGGGGTCGGTGTCTTTGGGGATTTTGGCGTTTTTGTTGCCGTCGGTAACGTATGGCCCGAAACGGCCGTTGAGAACTTTGATGCCGCCGCCAAAGTCGGCGATGTTTTTCTCGGCCTCGGCTTTGAGCTTGGCAGCGTATAGTTCGCGCGCTTGCTCTTGGGTAACTTCGCGCGGGTCGATATCTTTCAGGCTGACGTAGAGTTTACCGATTTGAATATACGGCCCGAAGCGGCCGACGTTAGCCTTGATATCTTGCCCGTCCTCGGTTTGGCCGACTAAGCGCGGCAGCTCAAAGGCATGCAAAGCTTGCTCTAGGGTGACGGTTTCGATTTTAGTACCTTTAGGCAGCGGGGCGAATTGCGGTTTGTCGGCTTTATCGTCGCTTGATCCTAGCTGCAGCATTGGTCCGAAGCGGCCGAAGCGAGCAATAATTGGTTTGCCAGATTTCGGATCAATGCCGACTTCCCTGTTGGCGCCGACAGTTCGGCGGTCAATATTGCCAGATTGCTCAATCAGCGCGTGGAATGGCGCGTAGAATTTCTCGAGCATAGCGTTGCGCGCCAGGCGGTCACCAGCAATGTCGTCGAAGTCTTTCTCGACGTCGGCGGTGAAACCATAATCAACGACGCGGTTGAAATGGTCGGTTAAAAAGCCGCTAATCAGCTCGCCGGCTGGCGTCGGCACAAGCTTGCCTTTGTTGGAGCCGGTCTTTTCTTGGATAATCTCGCGCTCGACCTTATTGTCGATAAGTTGCAATAAGATAACATCGCGCGGTACGCCTTCGGAATCGCCTTTTTCGGCGTAACCGCGGGTTTGAATGGTATTCATGATGGTGGCGTAAGTACTCGGGCGGCCAATACCGAGCTCCTCAAGCTTTTTGACTAGCGTACCCTCGGTGTAACGGGCTGGCGGCCGGGCGAAAACTTGGCGAGCCTCGACGCTGTGGCGCTGCAGCTGGTCGCCAGATTTGACGGTTGGCAAAATTGTGTCATCTTTACCACCGCCATAGACGCGCAGGAAACCGTCGAAGAGGACGACTTGACCCTTGGCTTCAAAGACGAGCTTGTCGTTAGTCTTGCTTGATTTATTTTGCTTTTCCCCGTCGTTAATACTAATTGTAATTGTCGTGTTCTCTAGCTTGGCTGGCGCCATTTGGCTGGCCAGCGTGCGGCGGCGGATGAGGTCGTAGAGGCGCTGGTCATAGTCGCTGCCGCTGACTGACTCGCGAGTGATATCGGTCGGGCGAATTGCTTCGTGAGCTTCTTGGGCGCCAGCGGATTTAGTTTTGAACTTGCGGACATGCGAATATTCAATGCCGTATAAGCGTTTGATGTAATCGGCGCTAGCAGCGATGGCCTGGCTCGATAAGTTGACGCTGTCGGTACGCATGTAAGTAATGCGGCCCTCTTGATATAGTTTTTGGGCGCTGGCCATGGTAGCGCGCGAGCCCATGCCTAGCTTGCTGTTGGCCTCTTGTTGCAGAGTGCTGGTGGTGAACGGCGCGGCTGGGTTGCGGCTTGACGGGCTGGTGCTGATGTCGGTAACGGTGAAAGTAGCGTTAGCCAGCGATTCGAGAAAAGCTCGGGCTGCGTCCTCGCTGTCGAAGCGCTGCTTTAGCTCGGCTTTTAGTTCTTGTTTGCCAGCGGCGAAAATGGCGGTTACTTTGAACTGCGAACTGCCAGCAAAGGCGTCAATTTCGTGCTCGCGCTCGACTAGCAGCCGTACCGCCGGGCTTTGGACGCGGCCAGCCGACTTGCCGCCGGGGACTTTTTGCCAGACGACCGGGCTAAGTTCGAAGCCGACAATTCGGTCGAGAATCTGCCGGGCTTGCTGAGCTTCGACTAATTTCATATCGACGGTGCGCGGATGCTTGATCGCCTCCTCGATAGCTGATTTGGTAATTTCGTGAAAAGTAATGCGCTTGGTGGTTTTGGGGTCAAGCTTTAGGACCTCGCACAGATGCCAAGCAATGGCCTCGCCCTCGCGGTCTTCATCGGTGGCTAGCCAGACGTTGGCCGCGCCGACTGATTTGACGGCTTTCTTTAATTCAGCGATTACTTTTTTCTTTTCCGGGTCGATTTCGTAAGTCGTTTTGAAGCCGTGCTGGATATCAATTGGCGGCGTGCCGTCTTTGGTTTTTTTGGCTATAGCGCGAATATGTCCCACGCTTGACAAAACATGAAAATCATTGCCGAGATATTTCTCGATAGTTTTGGCTTTGGCCGGCGACTCGACGATAACCAGATTCTTCATACTTATATAATAGTAAACCGATTTGCTAAAAATACCAAATTAGTGCTGGCTGCTGAGAATAATAAGACCAAAGAAAATAGCCCGCCAGATGGGCCTCGCGCCGAGCCTTAGAGCTCTGGCGGGCTATTTTCTAGCGGGCTTAAAAGCCCTTTTTTCGCCGAGGAGGATTACTCCTCGGCGGCGGTGTCGGTATTCACCTCCTTATCTTCCTCGACGCCGTAGAACTCATCGACATCCTCCTTAGGGAGGATGTCAACGAGCTGGACCTGCTCGGCAAGCCGTTCTTCCTCGAGTGGAAACTCGAAGTAGAAATCGTCGTTAGGACCCTGATAAGGGACCCGAATGTAGTACGACACGATCTTGCGGCCGCGGTCTACTTTGACCAGGCGCGGCCAGCCAGCCTCACTGACGGCCGTCACGAACGCCTTCTCAAGGCGGCGCCGTTCGCGGGCGTCGTCCTTGATAGTCTCGCTCTGTACGGTCGCCCTGAGGGCCAGGATGACCACGTAGATGGCAACAAGGACCACCCCGGCGACGCCGGGGTGTTCCTCGCTGAGCACTCTCGTGGCCATAAGGACCACGAAACTCACCGTAAGAATCTCGGCAAAGAGCCGAATGAAGAACCTCATTTCCCCTCCTCAGGGAAGTGTTTTTCACTCAAAGTAAAAGGGCACTTCTTGCCCTCTGTTTACGAAACTTTGAGCAAAAAGCTGATATATTAGATATCACATATGGACGGTGGTGTCAATAGTTTTGCAATAATTTACTATTTTTTGCAACAAAATAGCCAAAATCCCTTTCAAGTCGCAAATCGCCAATTTTGCCTGTTTATTTATCATTTCGGCGTTTTGATTGCCGGGCGCGTTCAATGTACGAAAGCGTTGATTTAACTGCGAACGGCAGCGATACAGCGAACGCTAAATTGCCGATACCGCGAGCAACTCTGGCGAGCTGGCTCTGGCCGGTGGTTTCGAGACGGCTGCCGACTAGGTGGGCTAGCAATGAGCTGGTTTCGAGCGCTAGCGCCAATTTGCCAGAGATTTCCGGGCGTACGGTTTCATCGCCAGCTTCAACTATCGTTTTGGCGCTGGCAACGGCGTTGATTCCGTTAAAAGCTGTGATGGCAGTGATTATTTCCGTTGGTGCGAGGTTTTTGCTTTTTATCTCATAAAGGATAATGGCAGTGACAGCTTTGTCTAGTCCAGCATCCAGCAACGCGCCGAAATCGCTTGTCTGCCCTGTTTTGCGGGCGACGATGCCGTCTAGGAACGTCAATGAATCGGCCAGCGGCAACCTGTGCGATACCAGCAGTGGTATCGATGCGTTTGGCGCCGCACCAGGCTAGAACCGCGCCAGCAATACTCATGGCGTTGGGAATGGTGGGGATATCAGTCCTAGGATTGAATCTTGGAATCTTTTCGCGGCACTTAATAGGCATAATATCTATAAGTTTACAATTATACGATGAAAATGACAAATTTGCGAAAAGCTTAAACAATATTAATTAGATAAGCGTCCACTGGTTGGCGCCGAGCGAGCGGATAGCGCCAGTTAGTTCAAGCATGGTTAGTGCAGTATTGAACTCGGTTGCTGGCAGTTGAGTGGCTTTTTGCAGCTGGTCACCGTCGCGGATGCCTTGAGCGAGCTGTTCGATGATCGCTGTTTCGGCGGGTGTTGAGCCGAGCGGCAGCTTGGTTTGGTCGGTTCGCGCGTCTGGCATGGATTCTGGTGCAACAACCGACAAGATATCGTCGAGGCTGGTGATGGGCGTGGCGCCTTGCTTGATTAGAGCGTTGCAGCCAGCGCTTTGAGGGCTGGTGATGTTGCCGGGCACGACGAAGACATCTTTGCCTTGGGCTAGCGCGTGGGCGGCGGTATTGAGCGTGCCGCTGCGAGCACTAGCTTCGGTAATTAGTACGGCGTCGGCCAAGCCAGACACCAAGCGGTTGCGTTCCAAAAAACTCCAGCGGCCGAGGATGTATGGTTCGGTGTCATCAGTAGAATGCTCAGATAGAATTGCCCCGCCCTTCTCGATAATGCGCCGGGCGAGCGCGCTGTTGCTGCGCGGATAAATATTTGGCAGTTGGCTGGGTACGATGGCGATAGTGGTGCCGCCAGCGTCTAAACAGGCGCGGTGCGCTAGCGCGTCGGTGCCTAGGGCTAGTCCGCTAACGATGATAAAGCCGCGGCTAGCCAGTCCGCTAGCAAACTGATTGGTTACCTCGATACCGTAGCTGGTTGGCTTGCGGGTACCGACTATAGCGATGGTTGGCCGGCGCTGCTTGGGTATTTTGCCTAAGTAATATAATGCTTGCGGCTTGTCGTCAATATTAGCTAATACCTTGAGATAATTGCTACTATCTGGTGATACTTTATTGATTTTCATACAAATTCCTGTTAAAAAGTATTGACATGTTGTCAAAGGTGTGCTAATATTGGGATGATTGATTGACCCGAGGTGGTGAATCAAGCACCTTATACCCCCTATTCTAACTTATGTTAGGTTGCGCTAAAAGGCGCACGACAGTAATCTACCCTCCACTTTCGTGCCTAGACAACTTTTTAGCGTATACTAACCCCTTTGTCCAGCGGATCACCGTATGTGTGAGGTGGATCACGTATACCCGATAGGGTGGGACGAAGGGCAGAATGGCGCTAGGTGATGCCCACCCTTACCTAGCGCTTTTTTGTTATCTAACAATATTGACTTTTCGTCATAAAAATAGTATAATGGAAGTATGACCGCTAACGACTTTAACTACGATCAGATGCGCCGCGAGGAGTGTCAAAAACTGATTCCATGGGTGTTTCATGTCGAGATGCCAGTCGACGAATTTTTATTTGACGATATCGAGACGGGGCGCGATTCGTACGCGGTGATCTTCCGTAGTCGCGGTAGCGTGTATGCTTTGCTTATTGCCGAGAATGGTACCGAGCAGACGCTAGAGGATGTGCGCCGTATCGTCAAGAATATGGGTTTAACCGCCGAAAAGTTCTTGCCGCCAGAGGCCGACCCGCAGTATTTTTATCGCAATGGCGTGGAGCTTTTGAAAAGGGTTTATCCGTCGCTACGCCGCTGGAATTACGATGATGTGTGGATGTATAGCCGTAAGGTACCGTACAGTCCAGCCCTGGTCAAGGTAGCATCAGTCGACGGCGAGATTCGGCGCTTTAATCAGCGTGGTGCGTCGTGGCAGAAATTATTAAATTATTCATTTAGAAAGGTTCAGGTACGCTATGAATGATATCGATAAAGTATTCCCAGCGCGATACAATCGTTTGCTTAAGCTAGCAGAGGTGCGTCCGCTGCAGTTCCGGCAGCAAGCGGCGGCCGTCTATGCGGCTTGCCCGCGCTCGCTGCGGCGGATGGCGCGGCGCTTTGATCGCAGCGTGCCGATGGCGCTGGAATTTTTCTTGTCTTGGCGTGATGATTGCTTACCGCGGCTGCGTAAAATCGAAAGCGCGCCGCAGCAGAAAACGCTGATTAAGACGATGAGCGACAATTTCTTGACAGATGATGAACAAACTGCAACATTGTTGCAATACATAGCACAGCAGAGCCAAAGCATTGAACGAGCGCGTTTTGCAATGCAACATTATGCAGAAGGCGAAAAAAAGCTGCATCGTTTGGCGCTAGAGTTTGTTAATCAGCCGGTAGAAGTTTGTTCGCAGCAGGTCGAAGTTTATGTAGACTATTTACTCTACCGTGCGGTTGCCGAGGAATTCGGCATGACAATCCGTGATCCGCAGGCGCGATTGATTAAGCGTTCATTCCAGTCGAAAGTTGAGCGCCATCAGATTCGCCGGATGACGCGCCAAGCGCGGCGGCGTTTGAACGAAATCGACGGTACTACTGCCGAGATTGAGCAAGCGCAAAATGGCTTGGTAGCGCGGTTGTTTGGACTGAAGATTGATTATGTGTCGGTGTTGGCGGCGCGGCAAGAGTATGAAAAAGCGTTGGCGCGTCTCGGTAAAAAGTCAGCTAATAGCCCGGCTAAGCGGCTAGCTCTCTACGAGAAAAAGACCGAGGATCTTCGTGCGGAATATCTGGCTACTGTGCCGGGATTAGCTAATCTGTCGGACACGCAAAAGGCTGCCAAAGAAATTGACGGAGTGTTGTTGGCGGTATTTGATCTCACTAATGAGCAGCGCAACGATATTATGAGTTTGCTCAAACGCTACCGCGAGCTGATTCGCGAGCGCGAGACGCTGCTGACGATGATTGGCGATTAGTGTTACTTTGTTGATTTTGATTCTGGCTTTGGCTTGTTTTTGCTAGCACTAGCGCTTTTAGCTAGCTGCTGTTTTTGCCGGCATTTTTGGCAAATACCCTCAAGCTCAAAATGGTGATCAATGACCAAAAAGCTGTATTTTCTGCTGAGGTAATTGATGAGCTGTTCTAATTCTGGGGTTTGGATTGGTGTAGCGTTTTGGCAGCGAATGCAATATAAATGGTGATGATGCGGAATGAATGGCTCGGCTAGCTCGTAGTAGTTCTTCCAACCAACGTGGACGACGTTAATAATTTTGAGATCGTTGAACGCGACCAAGGCGCGATAAACGCTGGTGCGGTTAATATCCTTGCACTTTTTTGCAATATCGCTGATAGTCAGCGGAACGTCTGATTTTTGCAGTGCGTCGAAGACTTGCTGCCGCGGTTTGGTTAGGCGCAGGTTGTGTTGTTTGAATAGATCGTCGAGGGTCATGATATTGCAAGTATACAACTTATTGCAACAAATTTGCAATAATTCGGAGGGTTTGGCATTATGAAAAGCTATGGATATAGCAATTAAAACAGTGATGAATTTGCACGATTTTGCACCATCGCCAGACGTCAATGCGGCTTTTTCTGGCTTGGTGGCGGCGGCCGTGCAGGAGACAACGTTACCAAATTGGTGTAATTATGAGGTGTGCCGCGAAGTGCAGCGCCGTTGTTCCCTATCGGAATCAGAGATGGAAATGTATTGGTCGCGGCGAATCACCAGCTCAGCTCGTCCGCAGCAAGAGCTGGAAAAGTTTTGGTATATTGACAATTACCGCGAGCTAGTGCGGCGTGAAGTTGGCTTGTTGGGCGGGTCGGGTTTGCTTTTGTCTGAGGATAGCCATGTGGCAATGATTGGCAGCGGTCCCCTGCCTTTGACCGCTTGGTGTCTATGGCATCAGACAGGTGCGGCGGTTGATTTGGTAGACGTGGCGCCGGCTGCTTTGGCGCAGTCGCGCGAGCTGGCACGGGCGATTGCTTGGCCGGTTGGCGAGTGTTTGTTGGCGGACGGAGCGGCGGTAGCTTTGCCGGATAATGCTTACGACGTGATTTATGTGGCTGGGCTGGCGGGCGATTCGGTTGAAGTCAAACAACAAATTATTGATAATATTTTGCCAGCGCTCCGGCTTGGCGGGCGGATCATTGTGCGCGGTGCGCATGGCGCGAAAACGTTGTTATACCCAGCGTTTGACCCGAATAGTTTGCAGCGCGTGCAGCTGCTGGTCGAGTATAATCCTGACGACGATATCATTAACTCAGTATATGTGTACA
>ERZ773054.1795-NODE-1795-length-12089-cov-2.304055_pt1 | contig 12089 bp, 8 predicted proteins | sample MGYA00580630_ERZ773054 | MGnify/ENA primary metagenome ERZ773054 (study PRJEB29015, sample SAMEA2737994) | human oral metagenome | biome: human oral; feature: human-associated habitat; material: dental | place: China | collected 2115 ... | reverse complement strand
GATGAGAAAAGAGCTTAGAGAAGCAGATGTGGATTACACTGTTTACAAAAATACTCTTTTCAAGAGAGCCATTGAAGGAACTGAATTTGAACCTCTGGGAGAAGTTTTAGAAGGACCGAGTGCATTTGCGCTTTCCTATGAAGACGTAACAGCTCCTGCAAGAGTTTTAAATAAGTCGATTAAAGAATTTAGCAAAATGGAATTTAAGGCAGCGGTAGTGGAAGGTACCTTCTACGACGCGAAGGGTGTGCAAGCTCTTGCAAATATTCCGGGCAGAGACGAGCTTATCGCTAAGTTCATGGGCAGCATTCAGTCGCCTGTATCTAAAGCTGTTAGAACATTTGCAGCAATTAGAGATGCAAAAACTGAATAAGAAGATGAGAGACAATTTGTATTTGGAATTTGAAAATATCGAAAAGGAGATAAGAAAATGAATAAAGATCAAATCATTGAAGCGATAAAAAATATGACAGTGCTTGAACTGAACGAATTAGTAGAAGCGTGTGAAGCGGAATTCGGAGTATCAGCAGCAGCTCCTGTAGCAGTTGCAGCAGCAGGCGAAGCAGCAGGTGAAGAGCAGAGCGAATTCGATGTAGTTTTGAAAGAAGTTGGCGGCGAAAAGATTAAGGTGATCAAAGTAGTTAGAGAAATAACAGGCTTAGGCTTGAAAGAAGCTAAGGAAATGGTAGACGGAGCTCCTTCAACTCTTAAGGAAGGTGTTGAAAAAACGGAAGCTGATGCGATTAAAGCCCAGTTGGAAGAAGTTGGAGCAACAGTTGAACTTAAATAGTCAAGTTAACTAAATAAAGCCGACGATTTAAGCAAATTGAAGAATCAGAGAAATTTTTCTCTGATTCTTTTTTTGTTTACATATCACTATTGTCCGATTGTTGACATATAAGTAACAATAGTATAGAATACGCATTATAAGATTAAAGTTATAATAAAAGAAATAAATATAGGTTAAAAGGAGTTTGTGTGAATAAAATACAGGTTAAAAATCTCAGCAAAGAGATAAAGGGGAAATATATATTAAATAATATAAATTTATCCTTTGAGCGGGGAAAGATTTACGGATTATATGGCAGAAACGGTTCGGGTAAGACTATGTTGTTGAGAGCATTGGCAGGGCTGTTGATTCCGACAGAAGGCGAAATTGACATGGATGGAAAGATTTTGCATAAAGATATGGACTTTCCCGAAAATGTGGGGATTATTATTGAGAATACATCCTTATTGCCACAATTTGACGGGTTTACAAATTTAAAGCAACTGGGCAAGATACGAAATGTTGCGACAGATGAAGATATTGATAATGCATTGGACACAGTAGGATTAAAAGGTGAAACTAAAAAGGTTAAAGCCTATTCTCTCGGTATGAGACAAAGATTATCAATAGCACAGGCGATTTTTGAAAAACCTGAGTTACTTTTATTAGACGAGCCTACGAATGCCCTTGATGAAAATTATATAAATAAAGTAAGGGAAATTTTACTGAAAGAAAAAGATAGAGGAGCAATTGTAATTATTGCCAGCCACAACAAAGATGATCTAAGAATTCTCGCCGATGAAATCATATCGATGAGCGATGGCAAGGCTAAGATGATGGAAGGAGAAGTATAGAGCTATTCAGCCAAAAATCAGGGTATCACTTTGAATACCTATAGGAGAATTTATGAACAAAACACTACTTAAGAGAGTCATAAAAAAGGAACTATCTGATATTAAATATGATAGAAAAAAGAAAATCGCTATATGTTTAATAATTTTTATTCCAATTTTGGATGTGATTATCGGAATGATAAGTCATTACGGGAGATTTTTACAGAATTTGAATCGTATGGGACAAAAGATGGAATATTGAATTTGTTGGAGATGGCACATAGACCGAAATATTCATATTTTTTGACGGGAAAGACTCAAGGTCATATAGCACAAATACTTCTGATATGGTTACTTCCAATATATATGCTTTTAGCATGCGGAGATAAAAAAGTAGGAGAAGAAAAAGTCGGATACAGTGTGTTGTTGAGCACTAGAACGAGTGTAAAAACCATATTTAAGGGAAAACTTATAAATGGTTTTATAGTCGGATTTTTTGCCGTTTTTATCAGTATGATTATAAATTGTGTATTGTGCCATATAGTATTTTTTAAGGGCAAAGAAGATGGAAATATTGAAAACTTAGCTCAGTACATGGGAAGTATTTTTAAAGCCACAGTTGATCATCCGTATTTGGTGTATCTAATTTATATATTATTGTTCTCCATATTGGCAGGGCTTTGTATGGTAATGTGTATCTCTATAAGTTATATTTTTAAAGATTATAAGATTCTCTACGGAATATCTATAGGAATCTGGTTATATAATATAATGCACAAATACACTTTAGTTAATATCGTGCAACCGTATATAGAATATGGTTTCAAGTATATGGCAATCAGTTTTACTATTTTTTTATCTATGGTAATCGTCAGCGTGGTAGCAGGTTATTTTGTAGGGATTAGGCGAGAAGTTATACAATAGTGTTATTTTACATAGGCAGAAAGATATTCAAAAAGAAGGATATATTTCTTTAAGTTGTAATATGTGGGCTCGATGCAAGACTCTCAAAGCGTGAAAGGAATGAGAAATGGAAAGACTTGCCATAACAAGAGGAAAAGAAGGATACTCATTTATATTTTTCTTGGCAGCACAGGTAATCTTTATGATATTGCAAGGGGTGAGCGGAATAGATGGTGGCGAAGTAGCTACCTTTTTTGGTGTCCATCTGAGAGCGAGAATCATGGATCACGTTTTATTGATAGCTCAATTTCTAAATATGTCGTTATATATGTTGGGATCGGCATCAAATTATCTGGAAGGATATGGAGTTTATGAGATAACCAGAATTTGTAAAAAAAACAAATTGGCGAGAATTGTCAATTTTATAATACTGAAAAAATTAGTGGCATATGAGGCAATAAAAATTATAATGCTGTTGGTTTTGATGAGAGCTACTGGAACGGAAAGGTTTGCCGTTGAAACGAAATCTTTGATTTATTCTGTTTTACTGAGTATTTTAATAGATTATTTATTTATTACGGTCCAGATGATAATTGAAGTTATTTTAGATAGCAGAATCGGTGTCATGACAATCTCAATCGTATATGTGGCATTGTTGATGATCCCGTCGGTTGCAGGAATGAGAAGGGCAAGTCCGTTATATTTCTTGCCGCTCATACCTAATTTACCAATGATAGCGAGAGTGGATACTCAAAGCATTTGGTACATTACACTCCCGTTTGTAATAGCGTTGACTATCATATCATGGATTATATTCATAAAAGTCATAAAAAGGAAAGATTTAATATGAGGGTGAGCTTAAATAGGGGAAAAGCTGTATTTTGGCTTTTAGTTATAGGTTTTTTTGCGTTCAGAGGAACTTTAATCTATCCGTTTATTGGAAGAACAACAGATGTGTCAGCTATTATACTGAAGGCACAGTCACTGGATTTTGGGAATATTAAAATCATGATTTCCATAAATGTTTTTCTGTGCTGTGCAGGACTTTATGTGGATACAATGAAGATAGCGCCTGAGATCATCGTGAGAAGAGGCAGAAAAAGTTACTTGAACGGATGCTATTTGCTGGCAATTAAAAACGCACTGATCTTTTCAGTAATTATGAATGCTTTTACATTGGTTGAATTTCAAAAAATACTGGGCAAATCTCCGCTGAAAGATGCATTGTATATAGAACCTATGGTTTTATATTTTGTAACAACAACGTTGCTGCTTTTAATTTTTGTTTTTACATTTGTAGTAGTTCTGGGAAGAACGGGAAAAAGGCAGATCGCCATAGTGACAAGTATGATGATATGGATAACGCTTGGGATGTGCGGATTTGTTCTAAATAAAAAAGCCATAAATCCTATGTGGTATGCATTTGGGAATTCGAAGGTATTAGGTGATTGGATAGAAGAAACATTCCATTGGAATAACTATATTTTATGTACGGCGTATCAGATAGCGATTTTGCTCTTACTGTATGTTATCGGACATATGGCATTTAGAAATAAAGATGTGTTGTAGAGAGTTGCTTAATACCTAAATGAGATGTGAGGTTTGTTTGACATCAAAATGTATACCGTGCTAAACTTATAAACATCTGATAAAGCTAAAAAATCTAAACAATAACAGAACGGAGAGGAAAAGTATGGGAGTAATGGATTTGCTGAAAAAGGTGGCAACGGGAGCCACAGATGAAGAAAATAGAAAAAATAAGGAGAAGATGAGAAAACTTTTTAATGAGTGTGTGTCTGGAGGAGATGCGTATAAGTTGGTTTATTGTCATATGGAAAACTTCACCAATGCGGTTATTGTGGAAGTGACAAAACACAGCAACTTCATCGTCGGATATAAAAAAGGAGAAGTGGTAGTGATTCAGGTGGATCCAAATCTTGACCAACATGGAGAGGCGATGTTTTTCAACAAGGCGAACGGTTCGGTCATTAGAGCTTCACTGGGTTACTGCATGGCATCAAACGATAAAGTGTCATGTCAGTTTGTGCCTATCACATATGAACCAGGCATAGGAAGAAAGGCGAAATATTCAGTTTCCATCACTCAGTCATCATCGGAAGTTGCAGAATTCAGGAAATTCTTTAAGGAAGGTTTATAATCAGTTCGAGGATTTGAGTTAAATGAAATCGGCAAAAGAGTATATGTCGACGAGCTCTCAGTTGTTTACAGCTGGGAGTTTTTGTTAAATTCGAATAAAACATACGAGAGTACCAAAAGGAAGATCAAATAAGGGCGTAGCTTAGAGTTGAACCGGATGGTTTTTGTCACAAATGTTTGACAATCATAGAAATCATAGATTATCATGTGTAGATTGTATGTTGACTTGTTGCCGAAAATATGATATTATATTAGACTGCAATAAGTAGATATTTTGAAGTGTATAAGGAGTGATGAATATGCCAAAACCAATTCGATTAGGCAAGAACGAGCGTCAAACTTTCTCTAAAATTAGCGAAGTTGCCCAGATGCCTAACTTAATTCAAATCCAAACAAAATCATATGATTGGTTTATAAAAGAGGGCTTGAAAGAAGTATTTGAAGATATTTCACCAATTCAGGATTACTCAGGGAATTTAGTCTTGGAATTTGTAGACTACTATCTAAGCGAACCTCCTAAATACGATCAAGAAACTTGCAAGGAGAGAGATGCTACGTATGCAGCTCCTCTGAAAGTCAAAGTAAGACTTATAACAACAGATAAAGGAGAAGTAAAAGAACAGGAAGTCTTCATGGGAGACTTCCCTTTAATGACAAAACAGGGAACCTTTATATATAACGGTGCGGAGAGAGTAATCGTAACACAGTTGGTTAGATCTCCCGGACCATATTATAGTAAGGAAATTGATAAATCGGGCAGGTCTCTCTTCTCAACTACGGTGATTCCCAACAGAGGAGCCTGGCTTGAGTATGAGACTGATACCAATGAAATAATTTCCGTGAGAGTGGATAGAACCAGAAAGCAGCCAATTACGGTATTGCTCAAGGCGATGGATTTATTCATACCTGCCGACAGAGCCAGATTCGGTTCTCTGGAAGGTGTAAGCCTGGCTTCCGAAGAGGATATCATCAATTTGTTTGGAGAAGATGAAAGACTCTTAAAATCACTGGAAAAAGATACTACCATAACACCGGTGGAAGCATTGCAGGAAATATATAAAAAGCTGCGACCCGGCGAACCGCCTACGGAAGAAAGTGCGAAAGCGTTAATAGGTTCATTATTTTTTGATTCCAAGCGATATGATGTTTCAAAGGTTGGAAGATACAAATACAATAAGAAGCTGGGCATCGGAAGCAGGCTGGAAGATGTTGCAGTTGCAGAGGACGTAATAAATCCAAATACAGGGGAAATCATGGCAGAAGAAGGTCAGATAATCTCACTGGAATTGGGTAAGGAAATAGAAAATGCGGGAGTCAATACAGTTCTCGTATACAGAGATGAAAATAGAGAACATACGGCTAAGGTAATAGGAAACAACTTCGTTTCACCGGCAGGATATTTAGACTTTGATTACAGCGACCTCAGGTTGCCTGAAAAAGTGTATTATCCGGTTTTAATGAGCATCTTGGAAGAATATCAAGAGGAAGAAGACATAAGAGCTGCTATTATCGAAAGGAAGAAAGACTTGTCGCCAAAGCATATCGTCATAGACGACATAATTGCCAGCGTAAGTTATATTTTGAACCTGCCTTATGGAATAGGAAAGATAGACGACATAGATCATCTCGGAAACAGAAGGTTGAGAACAGTCGGCGAACTGTTGCAAAATCAGTTTAGAATAGGTCTTTCCAGAATGGAGAGGGCAGTGAAAGAGAGAATGACAATTCAGGATATATCAGCCACAACCCCACAGGCTTTGATAAACATCAGACCTGTAACTGCGGCGATTAAGGAATTTTTCGGAAGTTCACAGCTGTCGCAGTTCATGGATCAAAACAATCCGTTGGCGGAATTGACCCACAAGCGTAGATTGTCGGCGCTGGGACCGGGAGGATTATCCAGAGAGAGAGCCGGATTTGAAGTCAGAGATGTACATTATTCTCACTACGGCAGAATGTGCCCAATTGAGACACCCGAAGGTCCTAATATCGGACTTATCGGTTCTTTGACGACCTATGGAATAATCAATGAACACGGATTCATTGAAACGCCTTACAGACTGGTTAAAAACGGTGTAGTAACGGATAAAATAGAATATCTATCGGCAGATGACGAAGAGAGAATGATCGTAGCTCAAGCCAATGAGCCGTTGGACTCGAAGGGGCAGTTTGTGAATAAGAAAGTAGCCGCCAGAGGAGAAGCGGGGGAAATCGACTTGGTACCTAGAGAAAAGGTAGATTACATGGACGTGTCGCCTAAGCAGGTAGTTTCAGTAGCTACTGCGATGATTCCCTTCTTGGAAAACGACGATGCCAACAGAGCGTTGATGGGTGCCAACATGCAACGTCAAGCAGTGCCTTTGTTGGTAGCGGAAGCACCTATTGTAGGAACAGGTATGGAATACAGAGCGGCAAAAGACTCGGGGGTAGTAGTGATTGCCGAAAATTCAGGTACCGTGGAATACGTAGACGCAAAATGCATCAAGATAAGAAGAGACGATAACGGTACCATTGACGAATACAAACTTTTGAAATTCAAAAGATCAAATCAGGGAACTTGCATACATCAAAAGGCCATCGTGTTTGCAGGGGAACACATTGAAGCGGATGAAGTGATTGCAGACGGTCCTTCCACAGATAACGGTGAGGTCGCTTTAGGAAAGAACCTGCTCATCGGATTTATGACATGGGAAGGATATAACTATGAAGATGCTATAATTTTAAATGAAAGATTGATAATGGACGATGTGTTGACATCGTTGCATATAGAGGAATATGAGATCGAAGCAAGGCAGACGAAATTGGGACCTGAAGAGATCACCTAATATAGGAGAAGAAGCCAGGAGAAACCTGGATGAAGAAGGTATTATCAGAATAGGTGCGGAAGTCACTTCAAACGATATTCTGGTAGGTAAAACAACTCCTAAGGGAGAAACTGAACTGAAACCGGAAGAAAAGCTGCTTTTATCCATCTTCAGCGAAAAAGCGAAAGATGTTAGAGATGCATCTTTGAAAATGCCACATGGAGCTTCCGGGATCGTTGTGGATGTTAAAGAATTGAGCAGAGATGAAAAAGATGAATTGCCACCGGGAGTTGAAAAAGTCGTGAGGTGTTACGTAGCGACTAAGAGAAAGATCTCAGTCGGGGACAAAATGGCGGGACGTCACGGTAACAAGGGGGTAATTTCACGGATTTTACCTGAGGAAGATATGCCGTTTATGGAAAATGGAGAACCTTTGCAGGTGATGCTCAACCCGTTAGGCGTGCCTTCACGTATGAACGTCGGACAGGTGCTTGAAGTCCATCTCGGTTTGGCGGCGAAGACTAAGGGTTGGCACATTGCTACCCCAGTATTCGACGGTGCTAAGGAAAGCGATATCAGAGAAATGCTGAAGGAATGCGGTTACAGCGAGACAGGAAAGCTGCTGTTGAGAGACGGAAGAACAGGAGAATACTTCGACAATCCGGTTACGGTCGGATACATGTATATGTTGAAACTGCATCATTTAGTAGATGACAAGATACATGCAAGATCCACAGGTCCATACTCGTTGGTAACTCAGCAGCCTCTTGGGGGGAAAGCTCAGTTCGGAGGACAGAGATTCGGAGAGATGGAAGTTTGGGCTTTGGAAGCATACGGTGCGTCTCATACGCTGCAGGAAATTTTAACCGTGAAATCGGACGACATCGCAGGTAGAGTGGAAACTTATGAAGCGATTATTTCAGGGAAAAATTTACCTGTTCCGGGCATTCCGGAATCCTTCAAGGTTCTCATAAAGGAAATGCAGAGCTTAGGTTTGGATATAAAAGTTTTGACCGAAGATAACGAAGAAGTCAATTTTAAAAAATCTTCATATCAAAACAATACAAACACCAAGAAGATTGAAAATATAATGGGAATGGAAGCTGTTGTCGGAGATGAAGACAGAGGGGCTTATCACGAAGTGGAAGAAACAGAGAAATAACGGGAGGAAGATATGCGTGTAAAATCAACAAATGAATTTAAAAATTTCAAGTCGTTACAAATATCCTTAGCCTCCACTGAAAAAATCAGAGAATGGTCTTTTGGAGAAGTAAAAGAGCCTGAAACGATCAACTACAGGACTTTGAAGCCTGAACCGGACGGACTCTTTTGCGAAAAGATCTTCGGACCGGAGAAAGATAACGAATGTTATTGCGGAAAGTACAAGAAAACCAGGTTTGAGGGAATAGTGTGTGACAAGTGCGGAGTGGAAATAACAACTTCGAAGGTTAGACGTGAAAGAATGGGACATATCGAGCTTGCCGCACCTGTATCGCACATTTGGTATTTCAAAGGGATTCCTTCCAGGATGGGACTGATTTTGGATATGACTCCGAGAAGTTTGGAAAGAATTCTATACTTTGCGGACTACGTCGTGATAGAGCCGGGCAAGTCAGGTTATAAAGAAAGAGATATAATAACTGAAGAGCAGTATAAGGCTGCTAAAGAGGATTGCGAAGGATTCGTAGGTGGAATAGGAGCAGAGGCGATAAGGGAGCTTTTAGCTAAAATCGATTTGGAAGCACTGTCAAAAGAGCTCAGGGAAACCTCAAAGAATGCCACAGGTCAAAAGAGAGTAAAGCTGGTGAGAAGACTTGAAGTCGTTGAAGCCTTTAGGAACTCAGGAAACAGACCTGAATGGATGGTGCTGGAAGTAGTACCTGTAATTCCACCAAATTTGAGGCCCATGGTTCAGCTGGACGGTGGCAGATTTGCAGCATCCGACTTGAACGAACTTTACAGAAGGGTTATAAATAGAAATAAGAGACTGAAAAAACTCCTCGAAATCGGGGCACCGGACGTAATCATCAAAAATGAAAAGAGAATGTTGCAGGAAGCGGTAGATGCTTTGATAGACAACGGCAGAAGAGGCAGACCGGTTACAGGACCGGGAACCAGACCCTTGAAATCCTTATCCGATATGTTGAAAGGTAAGCAGGGTAGATTCAGACAGAATCTGTTGGGTAAGCGTGTTGATTACTCAGGTCGTTCGGTTATCGTAGTAGGACCGGAATTGAGGTTCTGGCAGTGTGGATTGCCGAAGAAAATGGCGCTGGAGCTGTTTAAACCTTTTATAATCGGCAGATTAAAAACCAAGGGATTGACTGAAAATACGAAACAGGCAAAGAAGATGATAGAAAAGGGCGATTCTCTGGTATGGGATATTCTGGATGAGGTTATCAAGGAACATCCTATTATGCTGAACCGTGCGCCTACTCTTCACAGACTGGGAATACAAGCCTTTGAACCGGTATTGGTAGAGGGAAAAGCGATCAAACTTCACCCGCTCGTTTGTACGGCATTCAATGCTGACTTTGATGGAGACCAGATGGCTGTACACGTGCCTCTTTCAGTGGAAGCACAGGCGGAAGCCAGGTTTTTGATGCTTTCGGTCAACAACATCCTCGCACCTAAAGACGGATCTCCTATAACGACTCCGACACAGGACATGATTTTAGGAAGTTACTATCTGACTCATGACGGATCGGAGGATAAGATGTCCGTGGATGTCAAGGGATCGGGCAAGATGTTCTCGGATATGGATGAGATGATAATGGCTTATCAGAGCGGAGAAGTGGGAATCCATGCCAAGGTGAGCGTTAGAATGTACAAGGACGATGAAGATAAAAGGGGAAAACTGGTGGAATCCACAGTGGGCAGATTCATATTCAACCAGAAAATTCCTCAAGATTTGGGATTTGTACCGGATAGGAACAAGGATCCGTATTCTCTGGAAGTCGACTTCCTGTGCGACAAGAAGAAGCTGGGATTGATTATCGACAAGTGCTACAGAAGACACGGAAATACCAAAACCGCAATTATGCTGGATGCCATCAAGGATATGGGATTCCATTATTCTACCAAGGGAGCCATCACGATAAGTATTGCAGATATGGAAATCCCTGAAAACAAGGGAGAAATACTGGAAAATGCTCAAAAATCCGTGGATCAGTTGGAAGATTTCTACAAGAGAGGTCTGTTGTCTAACCGGGAAAGATACGAGAGAGTGTGTGAGGTCTGGGCAAAGACGACAGATGATGTTGCAGATTCTCTGATGGAATCTTTGGGAAGCCTGAACAACCTGTACATCATGGCGAATTCAGGTGCCAGAGGTTCTAAAAAACAAATTTCTCAGGTAGGCGGCATGCGTGGACTGATGGCTAATGCAACCGGTAAGACCATTGAAATTCCAATTAAAGCAAACTTTAGAGAAGGACTTTCCGTATTGGAATACTTCATATCGTCAAACGGAGCTAGAAAAGGTCTGGCGGATACGGCGCTTAGAACCGCCGATTCGGGCTACTTGACCAGAAGACTGGTCGACGTTTCCCATAATGTCATTGTCAGAGAAGAGGACTGCGGAAGCACGGAAGGTATAGAAATCAGAGCTTTCACAGACGGAAAAGAACTCATTGAGCCTCTGAAACAGAGAATTGTAGGTAGAACTTCACTGGAAGACATCGTCGATCCCAACACAGGAGAACTTATCGTGGCTGCAAATGATGAAATTACGGAATCCATGGCAGATGCAATAGATGAAGCCGGTATAGAAGCTGTGAAGATCAGATTTGTAATGACATGTCAGAGCAAAGTCGGGGTTTGTGCCAAGTGTTATGGCAGGAACCTGGCGACAGGCGAATCCGTCAACATAGGCGAATCCGTAGGTATTACTGCTGCACAGTCTATAGGTGAGCCTGGTACGCAGTTGACTATGAGAACTTTCCATTCAGGCGGTGTAGCAGGTGCCGACATTACTCACGGTCTGCCTAGAGTTGAAGAGCTGTTCGAAGCGAGAAATCCTAAGGGGCTCGCGGAGATATGCGAGAACGACGGCGAGGTGATATCCATCCTTCCTACAAGTGATAACAAGACAGAAGTAATCGTCAGAGGTGAAGAAGGAGAGATGGTTTACACGGTTCCTTACGGTGCCAGGTTGAACGTGTCGGAGGGGGATTATTTGAACGCAGGAGACGGTATAACCAAGGGTCCTTTGAATCCTCATGACATGCTCAGGTTGAAAGGCACGGAGGGAGTATACGATTACTTGTTGAAGGAAGTTCAGAGAGTGTACAAATTACAAGGTGTAGATATCAATGATAAGCACGTTGAAGTCATCATCAGCCAAATGCTTTCCAAGTTTAAAATTGAAGATGCAGGTGATACGGACTTGATTTTAGGCGGTTTGTACAACAAGTTTGAAATAATGGAAGCAAACGAGAGAGCTGAGGCAATCGGTGGACAACCTGCAAAGGGAGTCAGACAACTGTTGGGGATAACAAAGGCTTCGCTTACGACAAACTCATTCCTGTCAGCGGCGTCCTTCCAGGAGACCACAAAGGTTTTAACCGATGCGGCGATTAAAGGAAAAACTGATACGTTGAGCGGATTGAAGGAAAATGTCAT
>ERZ773054.1792-NODE-1792-length-12098-cov-2.854687_pt1 | contig 12098 bp, 8 predicted proteins | sample MGYA00580630_ERZ773054 | MGnify/ENA primary metagenome ERZ773054 (study PRJEB29015, sample SAMEA2737994) | human oral metagenome | biome: human oral; feature: human-associated habitat; material: dental | place: China | collected 2115 ... | reverse complement strand
TTTGGACAGCAGTGATTTGGTGGTTCGCGTGCGCCGTCCGTTCGGCAAGGCCGAGCGGCAGCAGGTGTTGGCGCAGTTGGAGCAGATTGTGCCAAAAAAGCCATGCTAGCCAAAATTTTGCTGGGGCTGATCCGGTTTTACCAATACGCGCTCAGCCCGATGCTGCCGCCACGCTGCCGTTATCAGCCCACCTGTTCGCAATACGCCATTGAGGCGGTGCGCAAATACGGGGCGCTTAAAGGCGGCTGGCTTGCAGCCAAGCGCATCGGCCGTTGCCATCCGTGGGGAGGCAGCGGTTACGACCCCGTGCCTTAGCTGACGAGCCCGTCGCTCCTTCCCCGCCGATGCTCCCCGAAGAACTGTACTCCCCTTACGTCGATGCTCATACGCATTGCCCCGAAGAAGGTGATGCGACGAGCATTCAGATTCATAGCTTTCATCTTACCGAGGCGATGCCCGAGTACTTTGCGGGAAGGTCGTTCGCAAGTATCGGCCTTCATCCCTGGCAAGCTGAGGATCTGACAGAAGGAAGTCTCCTTCTGCTGGAGGAAAAGCTCCTTCGCTTCCCTCGGGTCGTAGCTTTAGGAGAAGCGGGACTTGACCGTGTTTGCTCGACACCCTATTCGAAGCAGCTGTATTTCTTCCGTGAAGAAGTGAAGCTGGCTGACCGCCTTGACCTTCCCCTGATCATTCACTTGGTGCGTGCCCAAGAGGACCTTGTTCGCCTGAAGAAGGAGCTTCGTCCCCGATCACCTTGGCTCATCCACGGCTTTCGTGGGAAGCCCGAGCAGGCAGCCCAACTGCTTCGAGCGGGCTTCTATTTAAGTTTTGGTCGCTATTTCCATTCGGAGAGCCTTGCCTTGGCTTATGGCGAAGGGCGGGCTTTCTTAGAAACGGATGACGTTCCCGATCTCTCGATCGCCTCGGTCTATGAAGAAGCGTCCCGTTCGCTAGGCATTTCGCTCGAAGAACTTCGTGAGAAGCTCTACGCCCAAGCCCTTATATTCTTCCCCAGACTCTTAAGCGAAGGCAGGAACTACTAGTTCCTTCGATGCAATCTAATACCACCTTCGACTGAAGGTAATTGAACTTCCGAAGCAGGGTAATATCCCCTTCGGCGGAAGGTAATTGAAGGGGCTGGGAAAAGTAATATAACATTCGACCGAATGTTATATTACTTTCATTGGAATGTTATATTACTTCCGGTCGAATGTTATATTACTTCTGAAAGGAACTCAAGGAACTTCCCTCGAAAAGTCAAGAAACTTCTTCGGCGAAGTCAAGAAACTTCCCAAGAGAAATCAAGGCAATTCCCAAACCAAGCCAAGAAACTTCAAGAAGAAAGTCCAATCAATCCAAGAAAGAAATCCAATCAATTCCCAATCCAATCCCAATTTCTTCGCCCGTGAAGGATCTCTACTTCGTAGGGGAAGTCTCTTGACTTCGTTTGGGAAGTTCCTTGGCTTTGCTTCGGGGAGGTCTTTGTTTTGCAGAGCGATAACAATTTGTTTGGGAGCAAAAAGTCTGCATAAGAAGTAATAGATGCGTTATAAATTCTCCAAGCCAAACTTGGCTATCTCGTCGATGATTGGCAGTACTTTCTCTCCTAATTCGGTTAGGGAGTACTCTACTCTTGGAGGAACTTCGGGATACTGTTCCTTTTTGACCAGCCCTTTATTACAGAGGAATTTCAATTCGTCGATAAGCATCTTCTCGCTGATGTTAGGAATAGCGCGCTTGAGTTCCCCATAGCGGATCGTCCTTCGATTGATTTGAAAGATGATGAGTAGAGTCCATTTGCCGGCGAAGATTTGCATTGACTTGCGCACGGGACAGTCTTTGTCCAAGATTTTCCTTTCCATGTGAGCATTTTTTTCTTGTTGATAATCAGCAATTCTAACAATTAAGTAAGTAGCATACAATGTTGTAAGTACTTGTTATTCGTGGTTCTAAGGTATAGATTTGCTGTGATTTCAACAACTAAAAACACTGATTTATGGAAAAGAAGACAGAGAAGGTGAGCCTGTTCTATGCAGCATTGGCTCAAGGTGACTTTGAAACGGTGGGGACCTTGCTCTCCGATGACTTGGTATGGCATCAGCCGGGGAAGGGAGCATTGTCTGGCATCTACAGCGGTAAGCAGAATGTCTTTGCCCATTTGAGTAAGATGGCTCAGCTGAGTAATGGGACATTCGCCATCAACCAAGTGGATTACGTAACGGAAAACGGAGATTTGGTTGTGGCAGCGGTTGCATTCGCCGTGTCGGCAAGCGGATATTCGATGGAGATGAAAGGGGTAGACCTTTTCCGCTTTGAGGATGGTTTGATCAAGGAAGTCTGGCTTTTCTCCGAGCGAATTGATGAAGAAGACCGTTTTTGGACGGCTCTAGCGCAAGGCTGACCAATAACCTGCTCTCCGTATTCGTTTGATCTTCGCTTAGGAAGCTCCTTGAATTCCCATCAGAAGTAATATAACATTCGCCGAAAAGTAATATTGCTTTTCTCTGGAAGTAATATAACATTTAGATGGAAGTCAAGGACCTTCCACAGTCCTCCTTCTACCAGCCTTCCCCACAATGCATAGCCTACTTGTGATGGAACGTATACGTTTTGACCATGAGGGGTAGGAGCAGACCGATTTCGCCCCTTTGAAAGAGGAAGTAGTGTGGGTTTTCTTCGCTCGGAGAAGTACCCATTCTTGAGTCACTTCACAGCCCTATTTCCACCAAAGGAGATACACAGCGGTAAGAGCAATGATCAGTAGGTACATCCCATGAATATGTAAGCCGACTATGCCAGCGAAGCCGAAATAAAGGCTTGACAGCTGCCCTTCATCGAACTAATATAGTCTTCCTCCACCTCAGCCAAGGGAGGTAGCTCGGTGGACCTTATAAAGCAAGCCTGCCTCAGCAACCAAGTGGTCACCGAGGCAGGCTTGCTTAAAGGAGGAAGTACGAGCTAAAACTAGTCGGAGAAGATGCTAGACTTAGTCAGCGAAGACGCGAAGACTAGTCGGCTAGGATGCGAAGCTCCGACCCAGAAGCGTAGTCTTGGCCGTCGTGCGCACTTAGCGCCGTGAAGCGGAGGTAGCGAGCACGTGAGGACTTCGGGAGCGTCACACGCTGAAGCTTCTTATCCTTGGCGAACTTCCCCCGATAGACTTCCGTCCAGCTCTTGCCATCCCGGCTGACCGAGAGGGCGAAGTCCTTGATGTCTCCAATAGTGCTCTCGTCTTGGCGTGGGAGATAGGTGATGCCGTGAATATCCTTCTCCTGATAGAGATCAAAGTCAAGCCAGTGCGGATGCTTGGGGACCGTCACCGTCCAGACCGTATGCCACATCGTGTCGGGGCTTTCGTCGATGAATTGCTCCGAGCCATAGCCGTACTCTTCGCTACTGCAGAAGATGATCCGTGCCTCGGCGTACTGCATCTTCTCCAGACGAACCGAAGAGATGCGCCCAGGATAACGCTCGTCCCAAGCCTTCACTTCCCCGCCTTGGGCGAAGGGAATCGGCCGGGTGTAGCGCTGGGCCTTCCCCCGACCAACGGAATAGAAGAGCTTGGCACCGGGAGTGCTCGAGATCGACAGTTCGCCGTGAGCACTACGAGAGATCGTAGGAGCGATGGCACCTGATAGTTCGATCTTAGCGAGCTGGCTGGGATCTTCTCCCGAACGTAGGGGACGAAGCACCAAGCTAAAGGTCTGAGGCGAAGCAAGCGTCTGGCAGTCGGCCAACGGACCACCTTGTCCGCAGCTCGCACCACCGAGACCCGTCGTCGACCGAGACAGGACAAGGTGCGTGTCACCCGCAGCTGGCAACTCGTGCGGATGCGCTGCCAGCATCAGATCTAGCGCAGAGTATGGGAGCGCCGAACTAGTCATCACGCTGTCGGTAGCGAAGAGGAGCCCACGCCCAGCCTTGTTCGTAAGGCTGACCCAACGGACATCCTCGCGGTTTGCCATCGTCTGGGGCTTGGGGAAATCAACAAACTGGTCGGCGACTCGGCTTTCGTGACGCTCGATATATTGGCTCGCCTTGCGGTCGCCGTAGTTATTGATCGGGCCACGTCCATAGTACGTGTAGCGATCGTAGCTCTTGGGAAGGACGAATTCATAGCCGAGGCGAGGAAGCGTAAGGCTAGGCTTATTCGTCGATAGACTAGATCGGAGCTCGATACTTCCGTCAGGATGCACCGTCCAGACCGTCTGCGCCAGGATATAGAAGTCACTTTCGCCAAACGGATGCGCTACATCCTCCTCGATCTCATAGCAACCCGAAGCCCGATGCATCGAGAGCGTCGCTCCCTGGGGCGCTTGCGAGCGGATGGTGAAGAAGAGTTCGACAGAGCCATCAGAGAGCTTTCGGGTCTGATGCGCAAGGACTCGGTGGCGAAGGTTATGTAAGCCGTTGGTGACCCAAGCCGAACGTATCCAGATATCATTATCCGCAGGGGCTCGGAAGGCCGAGATCTTCGGACCTTGTCCCGAGTGAATAAGCGTGTCTTGTGCGTAGATCAGCTGGCCGATCGTACCTTGCTCGAGGTCGAAGTTCACCGAGAAATCCTTCCCCTTGACTTCAAATGCCTTCGCTGATAGTGCTCGGGACTGAAGGCGCTCCGAAGAACTTCCCTCACGAGAAGCCTTCTGAAGGAGGGATTGTAAGCTGATCTGCTCGTCAGCTACGACATAGCTTGCTTCTGCCCAAGGCTTAGCCGAGCGAAGACGACACTCAAGCTTGAGGAAGTACTCGCTCTTGGGATCGAGAGAAGCGGTAGAGACGGGTAGGGAAAGCTCCACTGCTGTGCGAGGAGCGACAGAAGAAAGCGGGCGAATACCATCGCTCGTCATCGCTCCATCTTGCCAAAGCGACCAGCGAAGTTCGTAGTCGTCGAGGGAAGAGAAATAATTCTTATTGAAGAGACGCACCTTACCTTGGGCTAGGTCTACAGGCTCGAAGCTCACGCTCTGATAGACCTTCTTCACCTCATAATATTGAGGCTTGGGCTGAAGATCAGCGAACATCACACCGTTCATCACGAACATCCCGTCGTTCGGTATATCACCGAAGTTCCCGCCATAGGCTAAGTATCGCTGGCCGTCCGAAGTATGATTGTAGAGCGCTTGGTCTACCCAGTCCCAGATAGCACCGCCGCAGATGAAGTTCGTGCGGTCAATCGCCTTCCAGTAATCAGCAAGTCCGCCACAAGCATTCCCCATCGAGTGAGCATATTCCGAGATATGGAAGGGGTACTTAATATCATACTTGCCCTCGGCCGCACCTTCTACCCAAGCGATGGAAGGGTATTGGTTGGAGCCCATATCTACGATCTCGTTGTTGCGCTCATATTGCACGGGGCGGGAAGTATCGATGCGCTTGGTCGCTTCGTAGCTTTTGGTGAAGTTGACACCAGGACCAGCCTCGTTGCCCAGCGACCAGATGACGATGCTTGGATGGTTGATGTGGGCGTGAACCATCTCCAGCATGCGGGAGACGTGCTGTGCTTCGAACTCGGGGACATGCGAGAGCGAAGCCTTGCCGTAGTAATATTCGTGCGACTCTACATTGGCTTCGTCCTCGAGGTAGATACCATACTTGTCACAGAGATAGTACCAATAGGGATCGGCTGGGTAATGGGAGTTGCGCACATGATTGATATTCGCCCGCTTCATCAGGAAGACCTCCCGCTCCATCTGCTGATGGCTCACGGCATGACCTGTAGAAGGGTTGGTCTCATGACGATTGACGCCACGGAGCTTGACGGGCTTGCCGTTGACGTAGAAGTAGCGACCGGCACGACCAAACTCATCTTCACTCGCCGGAGTATCCTTGATCTCGACCTTGCGGAAGCCTGTGTAGGTCGAAGCTCTATCAAGAAGGCGCTTGCCCGACTTGTCGAAGAGCTCGGCGACTAAGACATATCGGTGGGGAAGTTCGGCTGACCAGAGCTGGGGCATCAAGATCTTCAGTTCCGTTTCAGCGGTAGCGGGCGCCGAAGTGCGGGCTTCTGCGCTCGCTACTGCGATGGGATCGACCTCGTCCGAATAGAGAGCGACACGGTAGAGCTTATATCGAAGGAGGAGATCTTTCTGAATCGCCTTCACCCACTTGCTGTCCAGGTCGGCGGAGATACGGAGTGTTCCCTCACGAAGATCAGGAGAAAGGTCGGGGACAAGGCGAAGATCCTTCACGTGAATACGAGGCTTGGCCGTCAGATAGACCGAACGGAAGATCCCAGGAAGTCGGAACATGTCCTGCGCTTCTAGGAACGACCCATCGCTATTACGGTAGACTTCGACCGCCACTGTATTCTCTCCCTGGGGGCGCAGATAGCGGCTGATGTCGAAGGAAGCTAGTGAACGGGAATTCTTAGAGAAACCGACGTACCGACCATTGATCCAGAGGTAGAAGAAAGAATCGACACCATCGAAGTTGAGATACACAGCGTGCCCCTGCCAGTCCTTGGGGATAGTGAAGCTTCTGCGGTAAGATCCGACTTCATTACGGTCACGATAGGTCGTCCACTCCTTGGGCGGGGTGCGCATGACACCGCCACGCCAGTCGTCGGCTTTCACTTGATGCCAGAAGATCACTTGCTGATTGACGTAGATCGGCGTGCCATACTTCTGCTGTCCATCCTTCTGAAGGCCGTAGACATTCCAATTCATCGGCACCGATACCCTATCCCAACCGCTGACATCATAGCTTGGCTGGAAGAAGTCACGTGGACGCTCCTCGGGCGTTCGCACCCAGTGGAAGGCCCACGTTCCATTAAGGTCCTGGTAAAGAGAACTGTTCTGGGGAAGGACCTTCGTGATCTCATCCCGCTCCTTCGAGCCAAAGGAGAAGAAGAATGCATGTGGTTGCTCTTTGTTGAGCGCATGCCTGGCGGGGCTTTGCCATTCATCGCCCTTGGGATTTGCCTCGTCCTGGTACTCGTAGCCCGGCAAGATTCGCTGGGCGCAAAGGCTACCCGAGAGCGAAAGTGCAAGTACCGTGAGTAGCGTTCGTACGGTCATGATTTTCGTCATCTTATTGTGCTAAGGGGTTGCTGAAGCTGGTTGGTCTCTGAAGACCGGTGGTAAAATTACCCTTTTACAAGCACATTCCTTCTAAGGTGAACGAATTCGCCCCGCCTTCAGCAAAGGAAGGCGGGGCGAATGGCACTAGTTTAGCGGACCAAGATTAGGCACCTATGTGACCACCATTCTCAGGTGGCGTACCTCCTTCATTTGTTTTCGCCATTAGCAACGATGTCCTTCGCTATCTCACTAGCTTAGTTGAGGACAGCTTCGACCTCTTGGCGATTGAAGGTGGTGGACTTGGCGACACGTTCGCAGAAGTTGCGGAAGTCAATGCGGTGATGTCCGGTGCCTCGACTCTACCGATTCGGATGCCGACCAAGCGCACAGAAACGACACTGGAGGAAGGGCTTGTATAGCCCTTCCTCCAGTGCGCTTCAGTGAAGAAGCCTTCTCCCTAGCTAAAGGGAGGCATTCTTCATGATCATATCAAACCAGCGGGTGGGAAGCCAAGTGTGTAGCCAGACAAGTGGCTTGGCCATGAAGCCCACCGTATAGCGAGTCTTCGGACGTCGGCTGTTCACAGCTCGAGAGATCGCCTTAGCGATGACTATGGGCTTGGACATCATGTTGCCCTCATACTGCTTGTGCATGCCGAGCGCCGTCTTGGTAGCCTGCTTCTCGTACGCACCTCCCTTAGCGCTCTCGATCAGATGATCAGCGGCGATGAATCCCCAAGGAGTCTTGATCCCCCCAGGCTCGATGATACTCACCTGGATGCCCAAGTCCTTGGTCTCCATGCGTAGCGCATCACTGAAAGCCTCCAGGGCATACTTCGTAGCGTGATACCAAGCTCCGAAGTAGGTGGTCAGTCGCCCACCGATAGAGGCTACGTTGATGATCGTCCCGCTGTGTTGCTCACGCATATGGGGAAGGACCTTCTTCGTAAGCATAGCCACGCCGAAGATATTTACGTCAAACTGCTTGCGTGCCTCCTCGATGCTGACATCTTCGATAGCACCATAGGAGCCGTAGCCAGCATTGTTTACCAGCACATCGATGCATCCCTCGGCCTTCACGATGAAGGCAACGGCTTCGTCTATACTTTCTTGACTTGTGACATCGAGGCGAATAGGCTTCACGCCGAACTGCTTCAGCGACTCCATCTGGTCTACTCGGCGAGCTGCGCCATAGACGATATGCCCTTGCTTGGCTAAGAACTCAGCTGTCTCGTAGCCGATTCCACTGCTTGCTCCAGTGAGGAGGATGACTTTCTTATTCATTCTATCTATACTGTTATTTGGTTGTTGTCTTGTTTCGTTCTCAGTGCAAAGGTATAGTCAAAAGCCTCACCCTTAGTTGTCCAAAACGAAACAATAGTAGTGTATTTCCGTTCTTGATAATATAACAACCATTATTGAGCGCTTATGGAACACTTAGAGGAGGGAATTATGGCGAGCTTTGTAGCCATGGATCATATTACGTTTGACTACGAAGACAACAGCATCAAGCTCGCCACGACGTTTGAGCAGCTGGCACACCTCGATGCGACCTCTCTGGAGGGCTACATGATACTGGCCTGCAACAAAGGGCGGCTGAGCGTCGACATCAAAGGCTCATCGAAGCAACTAGAGACCTTCGAAGCCCTCATTCTCCCACCGCACACTCGCCTGACTAACCATATGGGGAGCCCTGGGGTGCGCTGTGACCTAGCTATCATCTCGACCGAGGTGGTCAAGCGACTCCTCGGGGCACACATCGAAGAATGGGATCGGTGTCTCTACGTCTATCAGACCAATCACATCAAGCCTAGCCTAGAAGAGAGGGAGCAGTTCGCTGGCTACGTAGGGACGCTGTCCTTCAAGCTCCAGCAGGCACCACGTCGCTACAAGAAGGAGGTGATCGAGTCGCTGCTACGTAGTATTCTCTTCGACTACTTAGAGATCATGATGTCCTCCGTGCCTGAGGTGGACACCAGCACGACCGAGGGCCAGCAGAAGGTCCTCTTCCGTCGCTTCCTCGAGCTCCTCGCTACACGTCACATCAAACACCAGCTGATAGAGACCTATGCACAGGAGCTATTTGTATCAGCCAACTATCTGACGAAGGTCTGCCGTAAGATCAGTGGGAAGACCGCCATGCAGTGGGTGCGTGAGTACACCGAAGCTGACATCCGATACTACCTGCTCAATACCGACCGTAGCATCACGGAGATCTGTGATGATCTCGGCTTCCCTAGTCTTTCCTTCTTCGGGAAGTACTGTCGTCGTGCCTTCGGTATGTCTCCTACAGAGTTCAGGAAGAGGATGGGGGCACCTCGTCGATAAGCTCTAGGTGGGTTTTCCTCGGGGAAATAGAAGGAGAGTGGGGGAGAAGAATAGTGCTGGCAGGAGAATGGGTGAGTCGTGCCTCGAGGGAGGCTAGGTTCTTCGGGTGGATTACCTTGAGGTATTAGGGGCTTTTTTGTACCTTTGCCTCCGGATTTTTAGCCCTGTTAGCGCTCGCATTGAAGGAGCGCTACTCAGGACAAATAGAATAGTTAAGGATAATAAGAAGCAAGATCATGGATGATTCCCTCCCGCCGAATGAGCGCTGTGTAAGCGCTCCTCGTTAGCAGTCGTCTTGCCTTACCCCGATCCTTACTCCGGTGGCTACGCGGTGAGCCGACATTCAGCCCTCTAGCATATAAGACCTAGAGCTCCGTCTCACCGACTTAGTCACAAGCATAAATAAGATGAAGAGCTATCTTACCTTCGAGCCAGGACTACCCGAGCTTGAAGAGTTTGCCCCCAACTGCTGGGTGCATGTCGAATGCCCCGACGAAGATGACTTCCTTTTCCTAACGAAGGAGCTGGGGATCCCCCGCGAATTTCTCTCCGACATCGCCGATATCGACGAGCGTCCTCGTGCTGAGCGTGAGGACGACTGGCTACTGACGATCCTTCGCATCCCTATGGACGGAGGCGGGCCAGGCATGCCCTATCAGACCGTGCCCATAGGGATCATCACGAGCCCAACGGCAACGGTATCCGTCTGCTACCGGCGCACGCAGCTCTTGCCCGACTTCATCAATCACATCCGGCGCAAGAACATCGGGATCTCCAACCAGATGGAGTTCATCACCCGGATGATCTACTCCTCGGCGGTATGGTTCCTGAAGTACCTGAAGCTCATGTACCTCGAGATCAATCGTGCGGAGAAGGAACTAGAGCTGAGTATCCGTAATGAAGACCTACTGCGTATCATGCGCCTTCAGCGGTCGCTCGTCTACTTCAGTACGTCTATCCGAGGCAACGAAGCGATGCTTGGGCGCCTTCGTACCACTTCGAGAGCGTCGAGCATCGACCCCGACCTCTTCGAAGACGTAAGCATTGAGCTGAGGCAGGCGTACAATACCATCAACATCTACACCGATATCGTGACGAGCATGATGGATGCCTCGGCGAACATCATCTCCAACAACGTCAACACCATCATGAAGCGAATGACGAGCATCTCCATCGTACTGACGATACCGACGATGATCTCTAGCTTCTTCGGGATGAACGTCGACGTCTATCTGGGAGAATGGTACTGGGCGTTCCTCGTCATCTTCTGCATCTCCGTCGCCATATCGGGGCTAGCCTTCTACCTCTTCCGAAAGATCAAGTGGTTCTAGCCTAGCGAGCCTTATAAATGGTGATCCCCCCTGATGACTCTGCTCATCAGGGGGGATCGCTGTTTGTATCGGGGCGAGCTTAGGGATGCCTTACTCCTTGCCAGTGTCCAGCTCCGAGAGGCGGTAGGCTTCGTGGATGGCAGGATTACGTCTGAGGATGGAGCAGATCGCCTCTACCTGCTGGGTATCGAGCACCTTTACCGAGATCGTACCTTGGAAGACGCCGTCGAAGGCTTTCATGTTGATCGAGGTGATACTTACCTTGAAGTCCTCGAGGAGCACTTGCGAGATGGCGTTGATCAGGCCCTTGGAGTCAATGCCTCGGATGACCAAGGTCGTCTCGTAGATAGGAGCGTGGTAAGTCCCCCAGGCGACGGATAGAAGGCGGTCGCCCTGAGCAGTCTTGTAGCGGGTTGCTTCCTGACAGGAGCGCTTGTGCACGATCACCTGTCCCTCGTCGGCGATGACCCCGAGGGCGTCATCACCTGGGATGGGGTGACAGCAAGGGGCAAGCTTGTAGTTGAGCTTGCCATCCTGCTCGATAAGTTCGTAGGGGTGCGACTTGTCAAAGTCCTTGGGCGAAGTCGGTGCTGTCTGCGGAACGTCACTTTCCTTCTCCTTGCCACCAAAGAGGGAAGAGAAGGCACGTGTCATGCGACTCTTACGGCTGGTAGCCTTGCCCTTGGCGACCTGGTCGAAGTCTTCGGGGAAGTCGAACGTCCCCTCTCCTAGCTGACGGAGGAAGGTGTCGGGCTTGTCGTACTGATAGTAGTGCGCTAGGCGATTCAACAGGGGGCCATTGAGCGTCTCTCCGATGCTCTTCAGACGGGCCGTAAGTAGCGCTTCCCCCTGAGCGATAGACTCACGCTGGCGACGGCGCAGGGCAGTCTCGATCTTCACCTTAGCGTAAGCCGTGACGACGTACTCGAGCCAACTAGGCTCGGGCTGTACCGTCTTACTCGTCAGGATCTCTACCTGATCCCCGTTGGAGAGGCGGTAGGAGATGGGGAGGACCTTGTGGTTGACCTTCGCTCCGATACACGTGTCTCCTAGGTCGGTATGCACAGCGTAAGCGAAGTCGAGGACCGAGGCGTCTACCGGTAGCGTGATCGGGCGTCCCTTGGGGGTGAAAGCAGTGATGTCGTGGGCATAGAGACTGAGGTGAACGGTATTGAGGAACTCCATGCCCTTCGAGTCTGGATGGTTTAGTACTTCCCGGATGGTATCAAGCCAAATCTCCAGCTCATGATCCTCTTCGACGACATCGTTTTTGTAGCGCCAGTGGGCTGCTAGCCCCTGTTCGGCTATCTCGTCCATACGACGGCTACGTATCTGGACTTCTATCCACTGCGCATCGGGTCCGAGTACCGTGAGGTGCAGAGCCTGATAGCCGTTGCCCTTAGGGGTGGAGAGCCAGT
>ERZ773054.1788-NODE-1788-length-12118-cov-2.641466_pt1 | contig 12118 bp, 8 predicted proteins | sample MGYA00580630_ERZ773054 | MGnify/ENA primary metagenome ERZ773054 (study PRJEB29015, sample SAMEA2737994) | human oral metagenome | biome: human oral; feature: human-associated habitat; material: dental | place: China | collected 2115 ... | reverse complement strand
CTCAAATCATAGCTAAAGACGATTTGCCCCAAAACGCTGTCGTCGATGCACTCAAAAAGCAGGGCTATCAGGCGGTTTTAAAGTCTGAAAAATAATGCCCGAGCGGAATAAATTTAGCCCTTAGTGCAGTTTTTGGGTTTTTAGCAAAAGCGGCTTTGCGTAGTTTTTTAGACGGCGAATAAATTTAAGCGTTTTGTTTAAATTTATGGTTTAAACGCGCGTTTAAAAATAAAGCCTAATCGCTGCAAGGGCAAATCGCAGATAGCCGCCTTTTTACAAATTTGCGGCGTAAATTTAGCCGAATTTAGCAACCCTCAAAGCTAAAACGTAAAACGAGTAAAATTTATCGCCGCCTAAAATACGCGGTTTTGACGCAAACGCCCAAAACCGACGAATAAATTTAACGAAGGATAATTATGAAAAAAACGGCTAGCCTTTTGGTAGCGGCCGCGGCATTAAATTTGCCGCTTTCGCATTTGGCCGCGAGTCGCGACGCTAATCAAGGCTCTTTAAATTTAACCGCTTTAAAGGCGTTAAATTTAAGTACGCTAAACGCCTCGGAGGTCGTGCTAGATAAAGTCGAGGTCAGCGCCGACGCCAACGCTACGAAAGAACCCGGAAAACTAACGCGCGCGGATATGGATCTGATAACGTCTAAAAATCACGGCATAACCGATCTTTTAAAGGGCAATCCAAACGTCGCCTTTAGCGCGAAAAACGCCAAAAGCGTGCGCGCGGGCGAGCTGGCTCCGCAAGATATCAGCATAAACGGCGCGAGCTACTATCAAAATAACTTTACCCTAGACGGCGCAAGCATAAATAACGACCTAGACCCTAAAAAACGCACGTGGAATAACCACAACAATATCTGGAGCGACAGCACGATAGGCTCGCAAGCCATGAGCGTAGATACGGACTTGCTGGGTAGCGTCGAGGTGCTAGATAGCGCGGTCTCGGCTAGATACGGCGGCTTTCAAGGAGGCGCCGTAAACGCTAAAACCCGAGATCCCAAAAGCGGCTTTCACGGCGTGCTTAGCTACTCTTATACGGGCGGAGATTGGAGTAAAATTTATAAAGATGCCTCCGCCGCGCAAAGATACGACGACGGCGATCTAGCCGATATGAGCGACTTTAAAAAGCGCAGATATAGAGTCGGCGCCGAGGGATATTTGACGCAGAATTTCGGCCTTTTGCTAGACTACTCGAGGCACCGCTCCGTCATAGAAAACCACTACAACAAAAAACAGATAAATCAAAATTTATACTCGTTTCCAAACGACAGGCAGACTAATGATAATCTTTTCGTAAAAGGCGTTTGGGGCGTGAGCGATAAATTTACGCTAAAGCCGAGCTTTTTGTACTCCAGGCTAGATAACTACACCTCCGCCAAGCGCTACCTAGACTCCCAGCTCACGCTAAAATACGGCGGTTACGTCGCGACTCTCGAGGCGCAGGCTGATCTTGAGGGGGTATTTTTGGAGCAGACGCTTAGCTACTCCGCCTCGCAAAACAGCCGCGACTATGAGCATGATACCGAGTACTACGGCTACAAACCATCAAACGTCAAAAACTGGGGAACCAATCCTAGCCCGAATTTCGGCTCGGGCATAGGGGGACTAAACGATTTTGAGCAACGCCAAAATAAGCTGGCGTATAAATTCGACGCAAGCGTGAAGGAATTTGAGGCGTTTGGCGCATCGCATCTGGTGAAATCTGGCTTTGAGATAGCTAGACAAAGCGGCAGCTACGAGATACCGCGTACCCGCGTATCCTACGGTACGCCAAAGCCTTTGATGAGCGGAACATGCATCGCCGGCGATAAAACTTGCGTCATAGACGATAGCTTCGCATCCCAGGGCGCGGTCGGTCAATATCTATCAAAAAAAACCTACTACTACGCCGTAAAAACCAAGGCTACGCAAACCAATCTCGCCCTTTATCTCGAAGACGAGATGAAGTTTGGCGCGTTTAAATTTCGCCCCGGACTTCGCATCGAGCGAAACGGCGATAACAACGACGTAAATTTAGCCCCGAGGTTGCTAGCCGAGTATGAATTCGCGGATAAAAATTTCATAGGAATCGGGTTAAACCGCTACTACGGACGAAATTTTTTCGCGTATAAGATGTATAACGGCGTGTACAGGATGTATGAGACTTGCGAGAGAAGCTCGTACGGCGGGGCGTATACGTGCGGCGGACTAGCTAATAACCGCCGTCCTATCAGGGAGCTAAAGACGCCTTACGACGACGAATTTAGCGCGTATTATCGCGGCGACATCGGCAACGCGAGGCTAAATCTCAAATACGTAAGACGCCAAGGCCGCGACGAAGTAGCGATGAAATACGTAAGAGAGCCGCTACTGGGCTACGGAAACGGATATTCTATATTTACCAACGAAGGGCAAAGTAAGCGCGACATCGTAACCTTAAGCGCGGCAAACATCGCTCCGATCGAAATTTGGGGCGTAAAAAACGATTTTGAAGGCTCGCTAAGCTTTACGAAGCAAAGCAAGAGTTTTGACGATTATGAAGACGACGAGATGAACGACGACGTCTCGTATAACGGCAAAACCATCAAAAAAAGCGAACTACCCGTCGTTGATTACCATGTGCCTTTTACCGCTAAATTTCGCCACTCGGCTAAATTTAGCGGCCTTAGCGTTTCAAATTTCATAAACTATACGAGTAAAACGGACGCGCTGCTAGGCGGCTGGAATAGGACGCGCGGGATGTATGTCTACGAGCGCCAAAAGCTACCGTCTTACGCGACGTGGGATATGCGTATAGGTTACGAAAGGCGGCTGGCAGGCGATTTTCGAGCGTTTGTAAGTCTTGATATAAATAATCTTTTAAACAAAAAATTTATCGCCTCAAACGAAGGCAACTACTACGAGTACGGCCTTGGCCGCAACTTTTGGCTGGAAGCGGGTATGAAGTGGTGATTTGCTAGGATTTATCCCGAAATTTACCGCACAAGACGCGGTAAAAGCGGGTCCGCGGCAAAATTTGCGAGCTTTAAAAGGTTAAAGCGCTTTGGTTTAGTTTTTATACGCGCCTTAAATTTGCGTCTTTTAGCTAGTTTTGGATTTTGCCTTGCGGCGCAAAATCGCAAATTTGCCGTTTGCGCGCGGCGTAAATCCGCGCTTTTGCCTCTAGGCTTGCTAGCGGGCGTAAATTTGCCTACTTGCGGCCGGCAAAATCGGCGAAACAGCTAAATTTCGCGTAGGGCGCGAGCGGCAATTTCCTCGCCTAAACGCAAAACGCGCGGGACGGATTTTACGGCTCGGCGATTTTGCCGCTTAAAGCTAGTTTTGCTCTTACAGCTTAAAACTCTGAAACCGCGATAAAATTGCGGTTCGCGCTCTTTTTGGCGTGCTTTAAAACGCTATTTTTTATCGCTGCTTAAACGGTGCTAAATTTGCGATGATTTAGCCGTTAGCCCGCGTAAAATCACCCTCAAAAGATACGAATTTATCGCGCCAAAAGACTATGTCGCCCGTGTAGGCGAAATTTATAAGCCAAATTTTACCCGCCACTCGGCAAGACCTCGCGCTGAGCCGTTTTGCTTGCGCGTATCTGCTTTGGTTTTTGTTTAAAATAAGGCCCAACTACCCGTAACGCAAAGCTTAAAAACGTATTTTGCGTTTTTAAGCCTAAATTTAAGCGCAAAATCGGCCGCGCGTCTTGATTTTACGGCAACTAGCCATATGTCCGAATTTGCTCGCAAAGCTGCTTAAAGGTAAGCGAAATTTGGCGTTTTGGTAACAAATCCCGAGTGACCTAGCATCTAGCGCGGCAAAACGCGTATAAATTTTCGGTTTCAGCGATTTTTTGATATAATCAAAACAAAAGTTAAATCAAAGGAGTAAAATGTATATCGTCCTAGGCGTCCTCGCCGTTCTCGCGCTCATCGTTATTTCGACTTATAACTCGCTCATCGGCAAGCGAAACCAAGTCCTAAATATCAAATCAGGCGTCGATACGCAGCTAAAAAAGCGTTTTGATCTCATCCCGAATTTAGTCGCCACCGTCAAGCAGTATCTCACGCACGAGCGCGAACTGCTAGAAAACATCTCCGCGCTTAGAAGCGGCATCCAAAAGGCTGCGGGCGACGAGCAGAGATTTGCGCTAAACGGCGAGCTATCAAATCTAATCTCAAAGTTAAACGTCGTCGTGGAGAATTATCCTGAACTAAAAGCAAATGAAAATGTAATGCACCTACAAAAAACGATAAATGATATCGAGGAGCAGATCTCCGCCGCGCGCCGCGCCTACAACGCCGCCGTGACCGACTATAACAACGCCGTGGAGATGTTTCCCTCAAACATCGTCGCTAGCTGGGCGAGGTTTAGCAAGGCGGCATTTTTCGAGGTGCCTAAGGGGCAAGACGATCCGCACGACGTGCACGAGCTTTTTAACCGCTAAATTTACGATCGCTTCGTCAAATTTGAACTAAATTTAGGCGCTTTAACCGCGCTCTTAAATGCAAGCGGACTGGCTAAATTTGAACGCAAAAAGCGGCTCGGGCGGTAAATTTAAGCGGTAAATTCGGTTTGAATTAAAATACCGAGGCTCGTAAACGGCGAGCTTAAATTTGAGCAGTTTAAAAACGTAAATTTAAAGACAAAAGCTCGCAAAATAGCCAAATTTACAAAAACGGCGTTAGATTAAAAGGAGCGAAAATGGACGATCTGGTCTTGCTAGAGCTTGAGCGGCAAAGGGTTTTACGCTCGCTTTTTCGCCTAAAGCTCGTTTGTTTTGCTCTCGCAGCGGGAGTAAGCTGGCTGTTTTACTATTTCTCGCGCGACGCGATACTCGGCGCGGTCGCATTTTTAGTTTGCGCGGTCGGGGCGTATTATTTTTTCGAGAGTATTTTCACGGATAGCTTTACCTTTAAATTTAAACGAAAAGTTATACGCAGCATCGTCGAAAGCTGCGGCCTAACCTACCACCCGGGCGGCTTCGTGGAAAATGATTATTTATATATGATTTATGATTTTGACATTGATAAATACTCGGGCAACGACCTGATTTTCGGGCAGATAGAGGGCGTGCGGGTCAAATTTAGCGACGTAGAGGCGATAAGCATCAAAGAGGACTGGCAGGGGAACAAGACGCATAGAGTGCTTTTTGCGGGGCTTTTGTTCGTGGCCGATTTTCCTAAACGCTTAAAGGCCGTCACTCAAATTTGTAGCGGGACGGATGAGTTTAAGGACTACGGCGGCAAGCGCGCGAGGATGGACGACGCGGAGTTTGAGCGGTATTTTAGAGTCTACGCAACCGATCAGATCGAGGCTAGATACGCGCTCACGCCAAGCTTGATGGAGAGCTTAAAACTGCTAAAAATGAGATTTCACCGCCCCATAAACATCGTGCTAACCGGGGATAAAATCTGCATGGCGATCCGCACGGGACGCGATAACTTCGAGCCCGATCTGCGCCGTTCGCTCGTGGGCAAGGGCGCGAATAGATTTTATAAAGACGAGATCGGCGGCTTTTTGCGTATCGTCGAGGAACTGCGGCTAAACCGTAAAATTTGGGCGGATTAGAAAGCGAGGCGTCAAATTTGACGGGCGGCGTAACCCGCACCCTAAAAACCCAAACGAGCGCGCGAGACGGAAATCGCCGAGCGCGGCGGTAAAAACGAAAAAGGAGAGCGGATGAAGGGCGTAGCGATAAGCGAAACGACGATAGTCGGCGATGATGGGAAATACTATAAATTTAGCTTTGAAGAGGTGCGTGCGGGGCGGCCGGGCGGAGGAGAGCGCGTGGCGTTTCGAGCCGACGGGGAGTTTGCCCGCGACGTATTTGTGGTGACGGACGAGGGCGAGAGGCGCGCCACGAAAGACGCCAGAAGCGAGGAGACGAAGGCGGCACTAAAAGAGAGCGCGGCATTTGGGCGGGCTAGGACGGCAGGCATTGCTTCCGGCGTCGCGCCTGCCGTTATCAAGCTTTACGCGTTTTTTATCGCGGACTACGCGGGGCTAAAGCTACAAATCGCCGTTGCTCTAGCAGTCCTCGTAGGCGCGCTGCTAACCTATGCGGCGCTAGGCGGTATCGCGCGGCTTGCGGGTAGCGATGATCTGCACGTAAACTACGGCAAGGCGATGATAGCGATGTTCGTCGCCCAGGTCACGCAGACGTTGGCGTTTTATTTGGCGCAAACGGGCCATCCGCTAGCTAGGCTCGTCGCCGTTATCGCGGCGCTTTTGCTAGTTTACGTGGCGGTAGTTTGGGCGAAGGTCTTTTTCGAGCTTGCTAGGCTAACTAGAAACGGGCTTTTTAAAGCATATATTTTCGTATTTTTTATCGGGGAGCTGATGCAAGCAAGCGGGTATTTGTTTATATTTAGTTTTCTTTTTATCGTGGCGTCGTTTATTATCTACGTCGTAGCGTGGGTCAAAACGGACAAGGTCGGCGAGGCAAACAAAGAGGGGCTTTTTATCTATTAGCCTAGCGCGTTTGCTCTTGCGCGGTTTAGTTCGTTAAATTTAATATCGCTGCCTGTGCCCGCTAGCGCGTCCTTTCTCGCTAGATTTTGAGAACGACTGCGGCGATGAGCTTTTGGGGAGTTACGTCAAACTTGGATATCGCAGTTAGCTTTGCCCGGTCTTAAATAATGCGATGAGCCTTTTAGAGAGCTTGCCGTTTTGCGCCAAAAGGCTTTAGCTTTAACCATCCATGCGCGGTTTTATACGGCGGTTTTGCTGGTAGGTAAAGGGGCTTGGCGCCGCAGATTTGCTAGCGCTTTGGATTTGACGCATTAAACCAACGCTCTTAAATTTACTAGCGCGCTGCGGGCATATGCTGCTATTTTTGGACTAATTTGCGCAAAAATCTAACGACGCCTAAAACAGGATTTCTAAGGGCGCAGACGATTTTGCGTTAATGCGTTTTCTAAATTTCGGTGCTAGCGGCGCAAGCGGAGGTAAATTTATAGCGCCGCATTTTTATCCTAACGCCTGTAGCGGCAAAAACGTGCAAAACTCGTCGTCGGCGAGCCGTAAATAAAGATAGTATCTTAAATTTATTCCGATTTTTGCTGTTTTGCTTGCTAAATTTTAGCGAAACGGGCTTTGCTTTTCTATGCTTTTAAATCAAAAATCGCCGCCTAAATCTTTATCGGCGGCGCAAAATTTTTCTCTTTTATTTTTGATTTTGCGGCATGATTAGCGCCTTTGTCCGCGTTTTGGGCCAAACCGCTGCTTTTAGGTTTGGCGCAAATTTGCCCAAAATCTTGCATTTATTATAAAAACGATGCTTGTAAAACAGCATAAATAAAAATATAATGACTAACCAACCTCAATCAAAAGGAAAAACAATGAAAAAAAACGTTTTAGCTATGGTCGTTGCCATGCTATGCTCTTTAAATTTGAGTGCCGGGGAACTGGAGGATAATATCAAAAAATGCGACGGCGGCGATGCGCAGGCTTGTTTGAAAGCTGCTGAAAAATACTATGTTGCAGGCAAAACCGATCCTAAGGAAATTGAACTTTTTCGAAAAGCTTGCAATCTAAATAATGCCGAAGCTTGCACTTTATTGGCATATAAATACAAAAAAAGTGGAGATATGGCAAATGCTAAAATATTTTATACAAAAGCTTGCGATCTAGGCGATCAAGTAGCTTGCACGATGAAGTAAAAAATTAAAAAATAAAGCCTGATTTTGCAATCAGGCTTTTTATTATCTAAGCGGTTAAAATATACCGCCGATATGCGCCTAAATTCGCGTCAATCGTTTAAATTTAGGGCCGCATCTGACGCTAAATTCGGTAATTTAAAACCTAAGCCTTAATCAGGCAAATTTACCAAGTAGATCCGCGCTAAAAATGCCTAAAACTGCGGCTTACCGCCGTTTGCTTTGGCGCCTTTTACGAAGTCTATCGCGTATTTTTGGCACGCGGTTTTGTCCTTTTTCTCTAGGCACAGCGTTTCTAGCTGCTCGCTACTCATGCCCTTGTAGTCGGCCACGGTTTTATTCGTTCCGCCCATATAAAACCACGTGATTAAACCTAGAATTAACAAAATAAAAACTAGTCGCGCCATTTTTCTCCTTTACAAATTTATTTTTAATGATACAATGGCGACGGTTAAATTTAGCTTGTTTTTGCGTAAAATCCAAGCTGCGCGGCGATTTTTAAAATAATATCTGCATAAAATCGCATTTAGCCTTACGTCGCGGTTAGACCGGCGCCCGTCTTATGCTTAGCGGCACGGTTTGCAACGCCTAAATGACGATACGCTTTGCGCTAGCGATGCACTGGGCTTGCCGTTTAGGCGATTTTGTCCGCCGACGCGACAAGGGCCGCTTTAGGCTAAATTTCAAAGCCGAGCTAAAATTTAGAGAGAAATTATTCAGATTTGGTTTTTGAAAACTTGATTTGCCGTTTATATACATTATGCTAAAATGCGCCGAAATTTTTATAAAAGGATAAGGATGAAAAAGATCTTTTTGGGCTTTGCACTATTTTCTGCGATCGCGGCTGCCGCGCTAGGCGAGACGATCGAGGTTTATAAAAGTCCCGAGTGCGGTTGCTGCGGCAAATGGGGCGAGGTAATGAAGCAAAACGGCTTTGAGATAACCGAGCATAAAACAAACGAGATAATCGAAACAAAAAATAAATACGGCGTGCCGGCGGAGCTATACAGCTGTCATACCGGCATAGTCGGAGGCTACGCTATCGAGGGGCACGTACCGGCGCAGGAGATAAAAGCGCTTTTGGCCGCTAAACCCTCTGACGTCGTGGGTATCTCGGTGCCCGGCATGCCGCTGGGAAGTCCGGGTATGGAGCAGGGCGACATCGTCGAAGACTACGACGTGATCGCGTTTAAAAAGGACGGCACGACCGAAATTTTCGCCAGCTACAAAAACGGCAAAAAAGTAAAATGATCTAACTTAGCCCGCACAAATTCGCTCGCCTTTTTGCGGATTTGTGCAAATTTTGTCGCATAAATTTTACTTGCGGCGCCGATTTTGGCTATTTTATTCGGATTTATTCTTGCGCGAGACCGCTAAAATTCGCCGTTTTTTAAATTTTGCTTTTTTATGGGCGGCGTTTGACGCTCTCTGGGTTTGAGTGTGAGCTTACTCCAGGTGCGGCGGGCGTTGACGACTGGTTTGTACTGCTTCTATTGCTTGCAAATTTGCAATGCCGAATTTATAAAATTTACGCCGTCTTTTTTGCTTCTTTTTTACGGCGTCAAATTTGGCGACTCGGACGTCCGCGACCCGCACAAATTTAACTCTTGTTTCATTTTCTTCGCGCGATTTGCCGCTAGTGCCTCAAAGATTGTAAAACGGCCGTTATGTCGGTGTAGTTTTGTTAAATTTAATCCGCTCGCCGCCGTTGCCCGCGCGCCAAATTTGGCCCATATAAAAGAGAGAAGAGATATAAAACGGCGACCGATTTTCTTTTCTTGGATTGCGATCTCGGCTTGATCGTTTTTGAGCTGAAATTTACGGGTCGCGACCCAGATGACAGGGCGATACTAGCGTTAGTTTTTTGCGGTAGCGATCTAGCCGCAGGCGCTGTTTGGGGGCGATCGGTTTTTGCCGCGATATCGGTTCGTTAGGCTCTTTTTCTAAAAATGTCGCAAATCTGCGCAAAATCAAGCTAAATTTAAACCCCTTGCCGCTGTATATTAAAGCTAAATTTACAAAGGAGCGGGCGCGAGCGATATTTATACTGTTTATCTTGGGGCTTTTGGCGCGGATTACATGGGCGGGACGACGAAAACGCCGACTACGAGGGGCTTGAGGCTTTGCGTCTTAAAAAGGGATCAAAAGGCCTGCTAAAAAAGCGACCGACTTTGTAAACGGCGCTAAAGCAAACGGCGACAAAGCGCAGTTTTAGCGGTTTTGCGGGCGGATTTTACGTTCAAATTCGCCGCGTCGGTTCGGACTTGTGTTGGCAAAACGGCTAGATCGCAAGTCAAATTTAGCTTCAAAATTTAAATTTGCCGTAGTTCAAATTTGCGGTCAAATTTGACATTTCAAGCGCTAAAATCGCCGCGTCAAAGCCGCCCGATCTTGGCTCAAATTTTAAAATTTACAGCGAGCCGATTTGCTTTTAGAGCTTAAATTCGGTGCTGCCGGCAAAGCCTTAAAACTAATCCAAATTTAACTCCTTTATCAAATTTAAGAACTTGAGCCCCAATGACGCAGGCGACGCAAATTTAAATTCTTTCAAATTTGGCTTGTATTTTTGCGTTTTGCGTTTTTACGGCGCGGGTTTAGCCGGGGATTGGCGTACAAATTTGCTGCAAAAAGCGGATAAAATAAGCAATATTTTTATTACAAGTTTAGCACGGAGGTCAAATTTGTGCTAAAATTTAAACGGCGAGCAGGGCGCGTGCACGACTAAAAGCGCCAAAACGCGGCAAAATAGCCTCCGCGACTCTCGCCCGCTCCGGCGGCGACAAAAATGCGCTTTCAGTTTAAAATTCCCGATTTTTTGCTATAATCGCCGCATTTCATTTTAATTTTTTAAGGATTTTAATTGCACCCCAGTAGCGCCGACTCGCTTTTTATGATCGCTCTCGCGTTTTTCTTCGTATTTCTAAACGCTTTTTTCGTCTTATCAGAATTTTCCATCGTCAAAGTCCGCAAGACCCGCCTAGAGGAGCTTGTTAAGGACAAAGTGCCAAACGCAAAAACCGCGCTTGATATGTCAAACAACCTCGACACCTACCTCTCCGCCACGCAGCTAGGCATCACGCTAAGCTCATTGGCTCTTGGTTGGATCGGCGAGCCTGCGGTAGCTAGGCTGATAGAAGAACCGCTAAAAACATACCTTAATCTAAACGATATCTTAGTTCATACCGTCGCGTTTGCGATCGCGTTTACGCTGATCACGCTCATGCACGTGGTGCTAGGCGAGCTAGTGCCAAAGTCAGTCGCCATCGCAAAATCAGAAAAAGCAGTCCTAGCCATCGCGCGTCCGCTACATGTATTTTGGGTAGTTTTCTCGCCGCTTATCAAGACTTTTGATTTCTTAGCCGGCGTTTCGCTTAAAATTTTGGGCATCAAACCAGCCAAAGAGAGCGAGCTAGCCCACTCCGAAGAAGAGATAAAAATCATCGTGGGCGAGAGCCTAAAGGGCGGCGTTTTAGATAGCTTTGAGACCGAGATCATCAAAAAAGCGGTCGATTTCTCCGACACGGTGGCTAAAGAGATCATGACTCCGCGCCGCGATATGGTCTGCATAAACAAGCAAAAAAGCTACGAAGAAAACATCAAAGTGATCTTTGACTCCAAATATACGCGCTATCCGTATATCGACGGTAGCAAGGACGCAATCCTTGGAATGATCCATATTAGAGATATCTTGCAAATCGATCTTGGTAATAAAAAGCGCGAATTTGATAGCATCGTGCGAAAATTTGTCATCGTGCCCGAAAATCTCTCGATATCTAAAATCCTCGTGATGATGAACAAGCAGCAAATCTCCGCCGCTCTCGTCGTGGACGAATACGGCGGCACGGCCGGTCTGCTCACTATGGAAGATATAATGGAAGAAATTTTGGGCGACTTTAACGACGAGCACGACGACGCCGATCCGCACTACAAAAAAATTAACGAAAATATCTACGAGTTTCAGGGGCGCTTTGATTTGGAGAGCGTCGAGGAGCTGATGGGGATAAGCTTTGCCGATGAGACCGAGGAGCTAACGATCGGCGGATACGTCTTTAATCTCATCGGTCGCTTGCCGGTCGTAGGCGACAAGATCGAGGATGAAAACTGCTACTACGAGGTGCGCAAGATGGACGGCGCTAGCATCTCTAGCGTCAAAGTGCGCAGGAAATTCGAGCAAAAAGAGGACGAGGACTGAGTGAATTTGCGCCTTGCTTTTGGCGGGCGGGGCGTAAATTCGGTTTTAAATTTTAGGCGTGCAAACGGCTTCCAAAATTTAACCGATCTAAATTTGAAAGACTCCGCCTTGTTCGTAAATCAGCTCAAATTTAAACCGTTTCGTCAAATTTAAGTTTGCGGCATTTGCTCTAAATTTATCGTCATTTGGCCGAGTCTTGCGGGATTGGCGTTAAATTTGCCTCGCTAAATTTGCGCCGATTTTTCTGCTTTATCTTCTCAAAATCTGCAAATTTAATCTAACTTTTT
>ERZ773054.1782-NODE-1782-length-12156-cov-11.164449_pt1 | contig 12156 bp, 10 predicted proteins | sample MGYA00580630_ERZ773054 | MGnify/ENA primary metagenome ERZ773054 (study PRJEB29015, sample SAMEA2737994) | human oral metagenome | biome: human oral; feature: human-associated habitat; material: dental | place: China | collected 2115 ... | reverse complement strand
AGGGCGAGATGACCGCACTCCTGCGCAGCATGAGCGCCCTCGCACAGGAGGAGCGCCCGCGCATCGGCAAGATCGTCAACGAGGCGCGTGCCGAGCTTGAGGAACTGCTTGCGGCCAAGTCCGAGGAATTGGCGCAGCGGGAGCTCGCGGATAAGATAGCCGCCGAGCAGATCGACGTGACCCTGCCGGGACGTACTGCGCCCGTGGGGCATCTGCACCCGCTCACGATCACGCTCGACCGCATCAAGAAGATCTTCCTGCAGATGGGCTTTACGATCGAGGAGGGACCCGAGATCGAGAGCGACTACTACAACTTCGAGGCGCTGAACCTGCCAAAGGATCATCCCGCACGCGATATGCAGGATTCGTTCTACATCACGGAGGACATCCTCCTGCGCTCGCAGACCTCGCCCGTGCAGGCGCGAACGATGCAGAAGAACGAGCCGAACGCGCCGATCCGCATGATCGCGCCCGGCCGCGTCTATCGCCGCGACTCCTACGACGCGACGCACTCCCCGATGTTCACGCAGGTGGAGGGGCTGGTCATTGACAAGGGCATCTCCTTTGCCGACCTGAAGGGAACGCTTGAGCTCTGTCTGCATCAGCTCTTCGATGCGGATGCAAAGGTGCGCTTCCGTCCAAGTTTCTTCCCGTTCACAGAGCCGTCGACCGAGGTCGATATCTCCTGTTCCTCGTGTCATGGCGCGGGCTGCCGCGTCTGCAAGGGGACGGGCTGGCTTGAGATCCTCGGCGCGGGCATGGTGCACCCGAACGTCCTGCGCATGAGCGGCTACGACCCCGCGCAGGTGTCGGGCTTTGCATTCGGCATGGGCGTTGAGCGCATCGCCATGCTCGCGTACGGCGTGGACGATCTGCGCCTGTTCTACGACAACGACGTGCGGTTCTTACATCAATTCTAAGGAGGCGGGACGATGCAGGTTTCTATCAAATGGCTGAAAGACTACGTGGATATTGACGAGACGGCAGAGGAGATCGCAGACCGCCTCACAATGGCGGGCGTTCCCGTCGAGCGCGTCGTGCGTGCGGATGAGGGGCTTGAGAAGGTCATCACGGCACGCATTGAGAAGATCACGCCGCATCCGGACTCCGATCATCTGCTCGTCTGTCAGCTGGACATTGGAAAAGAAGAGCGGATTCAGATTGTGACGGGTGCATCCAATGTGCGTGAGGGGCATATTGTTCCGGCCGCTATGGTCGGTGCCGTGCTCCCCGATGGCAAGAAGATCTCCAAGGGAAAGCTGCGCGGCGTTCCGTCGAACGGCATGATGTGCTCGGCGGGGGAGCTTGCGATCAATACCGAGGGGCTGCCCGATGAGCAGATACACGGCATCTACATCATGCAGGAGGATACGCCCGTCGGAATCCCCGCCGCCGAGGCGCTGGGACTGGATGATGTCGTGCTCGAGTTCGAGCTGACGGCGAACCGTGCGGACTGCTTCAGCGTCATCGGCATTGCGCGTGAGGTTGCGGCACTGACGGGCAAGGAGCTGCGCTTCCCATCCATCACCGTGGAGGAAACGGCATCCGAGAGCTCTGCCGAGCTCGTGCACATCGGCATCGAGGCGGATGAGCTCTGCCGCCGCTTCTCGGCACGTGTGCTGCGCAATGTGAAGATTGCCCCGTCGCCCGCATGGATGGTGGAGCGTCTGCATGGCGCGGGCATCCGTGCGATCAACAACGTGGTCGATGTGACGAACTTCGTCATGCTTGAGATGGGGCAGCCGCTCCATGCCTATGACTATGACGCTGTCGCGGGACACAGCCTCACGGCACGTCGCGCGCGTGCGGGGGAGAACCTGCACACGCTGGACGATTCGAGCCGTGTCGCCGTTGGGGATGAGCTTGTCATTGCCGACAGCGAAAAGCCCGCAGGGCTTGCGGGCATCATGGGCGGGCTTGAGTCTGAGATCACGGAGGGGACGCGCTCGGTCATTCTTGAGGCGGCATCCTTCCACGGCCCGACGATTCGCCGCACGGCACGCCGCATTGGCCTGCACTCCGAGTCCTCGGGCAGGTTCGAGCGCGGTGTCGATGAGACGGAGACCGTGCGTGCCGTGACGCGAGCCGCACAGCTGCTCGTCGAGATGGGCGCGTGCACGGTGGCAAAGGGCGTGGTCGATGTCTACCCACAGCATCGTGTTCCGACCGTGCTTGAGTTCAGCGCACGTACGGTCGGCGAGCGCATCGGCGCGAATATCCCCGGCGACTGGATGGCCTCTGCGCTCCGTTCGCTCGGCTTCATCGTCGAGGAAAAGGGCGTTGAGACCTATCGCGTCGCCGTCCCTTCGTGGCGCGGTGACGTGACGATGATGGAGGACATCTCCGAGGAGGTCGCACGCCTCTACGGATATGACAACATAGTATCTCGCCTCCCGACGGGCGCAGTACAGCAGGGCAGGACGAGCGAGCGGCAGGACTTTGTCGATACGATGCGCGGGACGCTTGCCGCGCTCGGCATGACAGAGGAACTTTCCTTCAGCTTTACCAGTGAGAAAACACTGGATAAACTCGGTGTCCCCGCAGACAGCCTGCTTCGTCAGGCAATCCCCATCATGAACCCGCTCACGGACGAGTACCCGCTCATTCGTACAACCCTCCTCACGAGCGTACTTGAAAATGCGGCACGCAACGTCGCCCGCAAGAACATGGATCTGCGGCTCTTTGACATCGCGCCCGTATTCTTCCCGAAGGCACTGCCCGTCACGGAGCTTGCAAACGAGAAACTCATGGTCGCGGGACTGATCACGGGCAGGAGAAGCCCGATTGCATGGGATACGGACAATGCACAGGTCGATTTCTACGATATGAAGGGCATCCTTGAGCGATTTCTCACGGCGATCGGCGTGCAGAAATACACGGTGGAGCGCGGCGAACACTTTGCCATGCACCCGGGCAAGACGGCCTTCTTCAAGAAGGGGCGCGACGTGATTGCCACCCTCGGTGAGATTCATCCGACCGTCGCCGCGAACTTCGGTATCGCGCAGAGCGTCTACGTCTTTGAGATGGAGGTCGACACCCTCCTGCGCTACCGCAAGAAGAAAAATGCGATTGCGTCGCTGCCGAAATACCCCGCATCGACGCGTGACCTTGCGATCCTTGTGGATGCAGACCTCTCTACAGGTGAGATCGAGCGCGTCATTGCCAAGAAGGGCGGCAAGTTCTTCCGCGGTGCGACGCTCTTTGATGTCTACATGGGCAAGCAGGTCGGGAGCGGGAAAAAGAGCATGGCGTTCCATCTGCATTTCCAGTCCGATGACAAGACCCTGACCGATGAGGAAGTGGATGCGGCATTTGCGGACATCCTTGCGGCGGCACAGAGCCAGCTCCACGCAGAGCTGCGTGCATAAGAGGCGGTGAGAGCCATGACAGAGGAGAAGAAACAGCCCCAGCGGGTTGTGATCGAGATGTTTGGGCAGACCTATCAGCTCAAAACGGATGACCCCGAACGGCTCAAGCGTCTCGCGGCAGAGAGCGACCGTCGGATCAAGGAGATGTCGAAGAAGGTGCGTAGCTTCGACGTACAGCGCATTGCCGCACTCACCGTCCTGCAGATGATGGATGAGTATGAGCAGCTGCAGCGGGACTATGACGAGCTCGTACAGCTGCTTGAGGAGAAATAAACACAATCAAAAAGCTGTGGTGGAATTTCCATCACAGCTTTTTGATTGGAGATTATCGAATACTGAAACTTACATTTGTTGTGACCGATACCGTCGCGCCCGTGGGATTCGGATAGCTGCCGACGGCGTATGCCGCAGCAACTGCCGCATCGTCAAGCATCCCATGTCCGGAGGAGGAGGCGACCGACACGCTCGTGATCGCACCCGAGGCGCTGATCGTCGTGACAATCGTCGTCGTACCCTCTAGGCGGCGCTTCATCGCCATATAGGGGTACTCCTTGTTCGCGTTGACCGCCGCCCAGAACCCATTGGTATCAAACGGAGCACTGCCCGTACCGGAGACGTTGCCGTCGCCCGAGCCCTGCCCTGCGCCCGAGCCGGAGCCTACGCCCTGCCCGTCGCCTTTCCCGTCGCCGCTGCCCGTTCCCGAACCCGTACCGCTCCCACTGCCGTCACCGCTGCCCGCGGACGAGCCCGTGCTCGCAGAGGGGGAGGCGGAGGAATCTGAGGCCGCAGACGAAGACGCTGCCTGCGGTACGCTGACAGCATCCGGGGTCGGGACTGCCGCATCGGTCGGCGTGATGGGCGGCACAGTCTGCTGCACCGTCTCGACGCGCTTTGCGACATCCTCCGCCTTCAGCGGCTCGGGGAAGAGGTTCTCGGCACTGCCGCCGCCCTCGTGTCCGCTGCCCTGACTGAAATCGGAGGCTTGGAGATCGATCTCGTAGACTTGTTGCTCCTTTTCGGCAACAACGACCGCGAGACCGACGGCGAGCAGGAGAAAGATCACGAAGTGAACTGTGGCAGAGACAATATAGGCCTTACTCCATGAGAGATGTTGCTCCATAGATCTACCCCTTCTGTTCTGCAGCAATCGAGAGCCGCTTTACCCCCGCTCCTTTGAGCATATCCATCACGGCAACTACTTGACCGTGTGCCGTGCGCTTGTCTGCCTGCAGGACAACCGCCGCATTCGGGTTTTCCTCCATGTGGCGCTTCATGATTGCCGCTGACTCTGTGATGCTCACGGGATTGTTGTCAATCGTGATATGCCCCTGCTCGTCGATCGTCATAATGATCGGGAGCTGTGCCGGAGCCGTCGCACTCTGCGCCTGCGGCAGCTGGACGGCGAGTGCCTTCTGCGCGACCGTCTGCAGACTGTTCATCATAAAGAAGACAAGCAGGAAGAAGATGATGTCGATCATCGGGATAATCATGAACTCCGGCTTTTTCTTCATGCGGTGATTGCTAAAATTCATTACGCATCCCAGCTTTCTTTCTTTGCCGTGACGATCGTCGCGCAGAGACGCTCCGTATCCGTCACAATCGTGTCGAGCTGATGACTAAAGTAGGTGTAGACGCAGAATGCAATGATCGCAACGCAGAGACCCGATGCCGTTGCGACCAGAGCCTCACCGACACCGCCCGTGATCGCGGCTGCGCCGCCGCCCGCATCGAGCACGCTGAACGTCTGGATCATACCCGTGACCGTGCCCAAGAGACCGAGCAGCGGGGCAATCGTGACGATCGCGCTCAGATAGTCAAGATAGCGGCGGAAGTTGATCGCCTCCATCGACATGCGGTCGGAGAACGAGCCCTTCATCGAGGTCTCCGTGGATGCGTTCTCCATGCCGCTCTCGATGATGCGGCTGATGGCGGAGGGGAACTCCTTGCAGAGCTTGCCGACCGTGCTAAAGTCCTTCTGCGTGGCGGCGTGGTAGACCCCGTGGAAGAACACACGCGAACCCTTGCGGTTGATGCGGTAGTAGTAGAACCGCTCCACTGCAATCGCAAGCGTGATGAGCGAGAGAATCAGAAGGGGATACATGACGAATCCACCGCTGTGAAAGAGGTGGACTGCGCTCTCAAAACCTGACATAAGCTAAGCTCCTTTGTATAGATTAGAACATCATGCGCATACCGAGGCGGTAGATGCGCCCGCCCATTCCGAGGAACGGGTCGTATTGGTTGAAGATGTTGGTGATGCCGGCGTAGAACGTAAGGAAGTGGTGGTAGTCCTTCTCGACCATCAGATTCCACAGGCCGTAGTTCTTCTCGCGGGCGACTTTCTCGCGGTTGGAATCGTGCTGAATGTCGCCGCGCATATATTCTTTCGCATCGGTTTCGTTTCGGAACATACGATAGACCTTTCCTGTATTGGGATCGGTAAACTCGACGTGTTCCAAGTTCCTGGCACCGTTGCCGGTGAGGCGGCCCGTTGCGATGCGGTCACGGATATCGAGGTAGTTCCGTGTATAGTCGCCCCAGAAGGTTGCACGCCAGCCGTTCTTCGGATCGCTGTACGTCATCGTGAGGTTCAGCATGTGCCGGCCGCGTCCCTCGAGGCGCTTGCCCGTCTGACGGTCATAAGCGTCGAGATAGGTATAGCCCGCCTTGATATTGAAATCGCGTGCAACCTGATGCGTCACCTCCGCCTCGATGCCCTGCGTACGTGCCTTGGAGATATTTGCATAGGTATAGACATCATCCGTGGCGGGAATGCCGGATGCAAAATCCGTCTCATCAATCACATCGTTTTCAATATCGCTCCAGTTGCTCGCAGCATTGAGATTGTTTACAAGATCGTCATAACTGTACCAACTATAGGGACTCGGATATAGTATTTGCCGATCATAATAAGTACGTCCGTAGAGATTCTTGCTGTCCTTCTCTCCCTTATACATGATCTGCATATAGTCTTTGTAATCGTTGCGGAAGAGGGTGATCTTGGCACTCGTCTTCTTGTTGAACTCCTTTTCGACGGAGATGTCCATGTTGAGCGCCTTCTCGGGCTTCAGCTCGGGATTGCCTTGGAAGAACCATCCGTTTCGAATCGGTGGGGTAGCGTTCAACGACGGTTCATACATCTCCCAGTCATGGTAGAGCTCGGCGATGCCGCCCGTTGCGAAGCTCGTGCCGATGTTCGTCTTGATGCGGACGTTGTTCTGCGCCTTATACGTCGCGCCGATGGACGGGGAGACGTTCACGCCGAAATGGCTGTGATTCGTATAGCGCAGAGCGGGGATGATGAGCAGCTTCTTGCCAACCTGCCAGTCATCCATGATGTAGGCACTGTAGTAGTTCAGCGAGGTTTCATAGATATCGCCGGTGTAGGAGCGTCTATTCGGATTCAATGGATCCATGGGATTTGGGAAGGTATAGATACGCCTTTCCTGCCGTGCCGTCTGTCCTGGAACGTAGATTCGTGTTCCCTCACCGTATTCATCGTGATAGTCGGCTCCGACGGTGACATAGTGCTTGTCATGCGCCATCACACCGACCGATGCCTCCATGACATTATCCACGCGATTGAAGTTGTCGAAGTAGAAATGTCGGTAGGGGAGCCCCCGTCCAAAGACATCATAATTTACATCGGAGTTATGCTCCGTTTGGTAGAGGCGCACGTGGTAGTCCGCGTGGCTTGTCTGCTTCTTCCAGTCGATGCTGAAGTTATTGCGCCATGCATCTTCTGCTGCAATCATAGCGATGGACTTGCCGCCGCTGAATCTGCCAAGCGTTGTATCCTTCTGCAGGTCCTCCGTCTGACGATCTGCAGAGATGGTGATTGTCTCGTCCTTGCCGATCGTAAACTCGGCACGTGCACTCATCGGGTTGCGGTCGCCATAGTACTGCATGGACGTGCCATCTCTGTCGTAGAGGAACGGAGCGGTCTTGCTCCATCCATAGGAGAAGTCCATATACGTTCCGCCGCCGAGGTCGCCTGTGGAGAGTCCGATGCTGTGGTTGTACTGATGCCCCTTTACGTCGATCCACGAGCCCTCGGTCGTCAGACGCACGCCCCTGCGATGGGAGACCTTCGTGATGATGTTGATGACACCGCCGATGGCATCTGCACCGTAGCGTGCCGTACCTGAGCCGCGGATGATCTCAATGTGGTCGATGTCATCGAGCCCGATGCGGTTCACCTCGTCTGTTGCACCGTAGTACTTGCTGAGGCCTCCCGCGAGTCTGCGCCCGTCGACGAGGATGAGGGTGTGGCGCGGCTCTGCGCCGCGGATGCTGACGGTCTTGCGCCCCATGTTGTCCGTGCCCATCTGGACATCCTGCTCCGCCGCGAGTGCGTCCGAGAGCGTGCGTGCCCCCTTGCGGTCGAGATCGGCACGGGAGATGATCGTCTTTGTTTCGGGAGCTTCCTTGAGCATCTCTTTATCGAAGTCCACCTCCACGTGGATATCTTCGGTTGAGACTTTTGACTTATCCCCCCCCCCCGAAACGTCCTCTGCTGCGTAGACATGCGGTGATCCAAGGCAGGCAAGCACGGCTGCGGTCAGCAGTGCATATCGTCCTTGACGTATTTTTCCTTTGAATGTCATACCTTGAAAAATCCTTTCTGTAGAGATGAAAAAATAATGAACACGATAATCATTATATGAAAAAATATAATGATGTCAAGAGTAATATTCACTATCATAAGCTCTGTTTTGACAATGCGAATTTTTTTTATTATACTGAGAGAGTTGAGAAGGGAGCGATTCGTTTCTTTTTCCGACCATAAATATGAGAGGAGGTGAATGTTTGTTATTTGATCGCATTTTACGTTTTTTCATTGTGCTCATCATGGCGATTGTCGGCGGTACTCTGTTTGAGCTTGCGATCCCGACGGTGAGCGACTATTTCACTGCGCCGTTTTGGCATATTGAGCTCGGCATGTTTGGGCTCTCACCGGCCGGGCTTCTCTGCATTCTCATCGGTACGATTCTCGGCGGCGTACTCGGTTATCCTCTCGCGCCGTTCTTTACGGGACGGCTCCGACGTTTCTCCGTGTGGGTGGAGGGACAGCTCGGCAAGATGCCGACGCGGGATGTGATCGCAGGGGCAATCGGACTTTTTATTGGACTCATCATTGCGCGTCTCCTCGGCGATGCGTTTTCTATGATACCGATTGTCGGCGATTATATTCCCATTGTATTCAGCATCGTGCTCGGCTATCTCGGTGTTCACATCATGGTGCGAAAGCAGGAGGAGCTTGCGGCGGTCTTTGATTTCATCCCGCGGTTCCTGCGCGATATGTCACGCATGCGTGAGGGGCGTTCTCCTGCGCAGGCTGCGGTACAGCCGCCGCAGGCAGAGCGTCAGTACAAGCTGCTCGATACGAGCGTCATCATCGACGGCCGTATTGCGGACATCTGTGAGACGGGATTCCTTGAGGGGACACTCCTGATCCCCGTCTTTGTGCTCGAAGAACTGCAGCATATCGCAGACTCGGCGGACTCGCTGAAGCGCGTGCGCGGACGCAGAGGTCTTGACATCCTGCAAAAGATCCGCAAGGAGTCGCGCATGAAGGTGGAGGTCACAGAGGCGGATTTCGAGGATATTCCCGAGGTGGATTCAAAGCTCATGCAGCTGGCGCAGGAGGTTGGCGGCAAGATCATCACGAATGATTTCAACCTGAACAAGGTGGCACAGCTGCGTGGCGTTCCCGTGCTCAATATCAATGCCCTCTCGAATGCGGTGAAACCGGTCGCCATTCCGGGCGATCTCATGACGGTGCAGATTGTCCGTCCGGGCAAGGAACACGGGCAGGGGCTCGCCTATCTCGATGACGGGACGATGATCGTTGTGGACGGCGGATTTCGCTGCATGAACGAGGTCGTGTCCGTGGAGGTGACATCGGCGCTTCAGACTGCGGCAGGGCGCATGATTTTTGCGAAGCTGACGCGGTAACCGCATGATGCTCAGGAGGGGAATGTATGGTTAGTGTGGTTTTTCCCGCAGCGGGACAGGCACATCGGATGCAGGCAGGGCTGAACAAGGTATTCTTGACGCTTGCCGGAAAGCCGATGCTCCTGCGGACGCTGCTCACGTTTTCCAAGGTGCCCGAGGTCGGCGAGCTGATCGTTGCTGTCGGTGCGGATGAGGTGGAGGCGGTGAAGGGGCTTCTCAGCCGTGTCAAGGGGCTTGCCCCGTGGCAGGTGGTCGAGGGCGGCTCGGAGCGGCAGTATTCGATCCGCAACGGCCTTTCCCTCGTCTCGGAGGAGGCGGACATTGTGCTTGTGCATGACGCAGCGCGCCCGCTGATCCGTCGTGAGACCATCGAGGAGCTCATTCGCGTGGTACGTGCAGAGGGCGCGGCGATTATCGCTGTGCCCGAGAAGAATACGATCAAGATCGCCTCGGAAGATGCCGTCGTGGTCTCAACGCCTCCGCGCAGTACACTCTGGCAGGTGCAGACCCCGCAGGGCTTTCGCAAAGAGATTTTGCTTGAGGCGAATCGACGTGCGGATGAGGATGGTTTTCTCGGAACGGATGATGCGAGCCTTGTGGAGCGCATCGGCGTTCCTGTGCGCATTGTCAAGGGTGAGTACAGTAATATCAAGGTGACAACGCCCGAGGATATGGTGGTTGCGGAGGCGATCCTACGCAATGACATGGGGGCGGGCGAGCTGATGAAGACCGCTGTGCATGAGGCAAAGCGTCTCCTTGGCGGGGTTGTGCGGCGACGGAAGGGAGAGGGCGAATGACGCGGTTTGGCATGGGCTATGATGTGCACCGTCTGGTCGAGGGGCGCAGGCTCATTCTCGGCGGCGTGGATGTGCCGTATGAAAAGGGCCTGCTCGGACACTCGGATGCCGATGTGCTCCTCCATGCGGTCTCGGATGCCCTGCTCGGTGCGGCGGCGCTCGGGGATATTGGGACGCATTTTCCCGATACGGATGAGCGCTTTCGCGGCGCAGACAGCGGCAAGCTTCTCGCCGAGGTCGCGCGTCTCGTGCGTGCGGAGGGCTATGCCATCGGCAATGTGGATGCGACGATTGTCGCGCAGGCACCGAAGCTGCTGCCGCATATCCCTCGGATGCGTGAGAATATCGCGCGGATGATTGGCGTGGCGGTCGGTGATGTCAATGTCAAGGCGACGACGGAGGAGCGGCTCGGGTTCACGGGCAGCGGGGAAGGAATGTCTGCCTATGCCGTTGCGGGCATAGAGCGCATATAATATAGGAGGTAGTAACGTGGCAAATCAGCTGAAAGAACTCTTGGGAATCGAAGTCCCCATTCTGCAGGGCGGCATGGCGTGGATCTCGGAGGCGAATCTCGCGTCTGCGGTATCGAATGCGGGTGGTGCGGGCATCATCTCGACGGGGGGCCGTACGACGGAGTACACGCGCGATGAGATTCGCCGCTGCCGCACGCTGACGGATCGTCCATTTGGCGTGAATGTCATGCTCATGGCACCGAACAAGGATGAGATCGTCGATGTGATCTGTGAGGAAAAGCCGACGTTCGTGACGCTCGGTGCGGGCAATCCCGTCCCATACTTTGAAAAGTTCCATGCGGCAGGTGTGAAGGTGATCCCCGTCGTGCCGAGCGTGAAGCTCGCAAAACGTGTGGAGGAGAAAGGCGCGGATGCGATTGTTGTGGAGGGCATGGAGGCCGGCGGCCATATCGGTGTCCTGTCGACCATGCCGCTGATGGAGCAGGTCATCCCCGAGGTAAAGCTCCCCGTTGTCATGGCGGGCGGCTTCGGCGACGGACGCGGTCTTGCGGCAGCGCTGCTCATGGGTGCGGCGGGCATTCAGATGGGGACGCGCTTCCTCGTTGCCGAGGAGTGCGTTGTACACGACAATATGAAGGCGAAGCTGATCGAGGCAGTGGACACGGATACGATTGTGACGGGTTTCACCATTGGTGGATCGGTACGCGGGATCAAGAACAAGTTCTCCGAGGACTTTGTCGCACTCGAACTCTCGGGCAAAGCGACGAAGCAGGAGCTGCTCGACCGTGCGACGGGCACGAACAAGCTCGCTGCCGTGGACGGCGATGTCGTCAATGGCATGATGCAGGCGGGTGAAACCCTGACGCTCCTGCGTGAGGTCGAACCGGTCAAGGTGATTGTGGATCGCATCGTGCGCGAGGCGCGTGAGGTGCTTGCGCGTGCGGCGAAGATTGAAGTTTAAGGGGTAAATCAGGGGAATGGGAACCGACGAACTGACACGGATTCATGAGCTCGCGAAGCGCGTCACGCTTCTCGAAAAGATAGCACTGCGTCAGCAGAGTCGTATCGACGATCTGGTGGAGCGGTTGGAAGAGGCAGAACAACGTATGGAACGCCCTGCACAAAAACGGATGCAGGAGAAGAAGGAAACGGTCGGCAGCTCTGCGGCAGAGGAATACACCGCCGCACAGCGCACCGTTCCCTCGGTGAGCGATCTGCTCGATGAGGAGATGAAACGCGAGCTGTCGCGTGCCTATACGGGGGAATCAGCACCACCTGTCAAGCAGCCCGGGCAGGAATCGCCACAGGGAAGACCGATGAATGCGATGGAGCGTGCGGCGGGCAGCTATGTACGGGCGACGGGCGGCAAAGAATCCGCGCCAAGTGATCGTGTGAAGCAGAACGAAGCCACACGCAAGAAAGCTGCCGACGCAGCGACACTGGAGAAGATTCCCGTACATGAGCTGCGCGAGCGAACACCTGCCGAGCGCGCGGCGGACTATGTGCGCGACTACAATGCGCTTTATGATGTAAAGGGGACGATGTTTCAGAAAAAGAAGG
>ERZ773054.1778-NODE-1778-length-12182-cov-3.760699_pt1 | contig 12182 bp, 10 predicted proteins | sample MGYA00580630_ERZ773054 | MGnify/ENA primary metagenome ERZ773054 (study PRJEB29015, sample SAMEA2737994) | human oral metagenome | biome: human oral; feature: human-associated habitat; material: dental | place: China | collected 2115 ... | reverse complement strand
GTTATCTCTTTTGTCCTGAGGATTATCTTTATGGGACACCCCATTACCACAACCTCCTTTTCATTGGGTCAGGTCTTGGGTATGGTTTTGGTAGGCACCTTCAATGACATATTTATCACCATCTTAGCCCTCAGTATCTTGGTGCTTTACTTCCTTTTTATCGCCAATGTGAAGTACCAAAAGCCCTATGGCTATATTATCCTTGGGGCAATGCTTTTGCTCTTGGGCTATATACAGTTTGTACCTAATAATATATTCTACCAGTATGGAGGTTCGGTAGAGGAAATCGCCTTGTACTTCTTTGGGGCGAAGACCCTTTGCTTTGCTGCGATGCTCTTTGCGGGTAAGTGGCGCAAGCAAGTACGTAATGTACTCTATTTCATTACTTTATTCATCTATACCTTTGCTATAGTGATGAATGCCGTTAGCGAATATTTCTTCTGGAATGAGTTCGGGATACGGTACAACTTTATCGCGGTGGATTACCTCATCTACACTACGGAGGTTATCGGAAATATTATGGAGAGCTACCCTGTCGTGCCGCTCTTCTCAGGGGTGTTTGTCGTCGTACTTGCGCTGACTATTTTCCTCTATAAAAAAACAAAATCTACCCTTGAGACTATCCCTAGCCTTAAAGAAAAAGGCTTGTTCTTAGGGGGCTATGTGGCATTGTTCCTCTTGAGCTTGTGGACTACCCCTAAGTTTGACGATATCAAGTCCAACAACGTGTTCGTTCAGGAGATACGCGCCAATGGAGTCTATAAGTTCTATTATGCTTTCACCCATAGCGAGTTGGATTTCTTCCAGTTCTACCCTACCCTACCCGAAGAGGAGGCAAGAACCACCTTTTTGAAGCATTTTATGACATTGATGGGAAAGCCCCCTGTACCAAGCTGTGGCGTACGAGACTATGTTTCTGTTAAAAAACTCCCTTATTCTGTAGAAGGAGAAGATGACGAACAGCATAAAAATGTAGTGCTTATCTCAGTAGAGAGCCTCTCTGCGGAGTTTATGGCCGCTTATGGCAATACAGAGGGCATCACTCCTTTCCTTGATAGCTTAGCACAAAAGAGTATTTTCCTGACCAACTTATACGCTACGGGTAATCGCACCGTGCGAGGTTTGGAGGCTCTGACCCTTTGTGTACCTCCTACACCAGGTGAGAGTATCGTTAAGCGCAAGGATAACAAGGACAAATTCACCACGGGGAGTGTCTTCAAGTCCAAAGGGTATAGTGTCAAATACCTCTATGGGGGCTATAGCTATTTTGACAATATGAAAGACTTCTTCGCAGGTAATGGCTACGACATCATAGATAGAGACAACTTTACTCCTGAGGAAATTACCTTTGCCAACATCTGGGGGGTAAGTGATGAGGATATGGCGCGCAAAGCCATTAAGGAGATGAACGCCCAAGCAAAAACAGGCAAACCGTTCTTTAACCACTGGATGACCGTGAGCAATCACCGTCCTTTTACCTATCCAGAAGGTCGCATTGATATCCCAGGTACGGCTAAGTCGCGCCAAGGTGGGGTAAAATATACTGACTATGCACTCAAGCTGTTCTTTGAGTTGGCTAAAAAAGAATCGTGGTTTAAGGATACGGTATTTGTGATTGTTGCCGACCACTGCGCTTCGAGTGCTGGGCGTACCGAATTGCCTTTGGATAGGTATCGTATTCCCTGCCTTATCTATGCTGACTTCTTAGAAGCCGAACAGATAGATAAGCTCGCTTCTCAAATAGACGTGATGCCTACCGTAATGGGACTCTTGAACTTTTCTTATGAGAGCAAGTTCTTAGGTCAGGATATCCGCACTTGGTATTACCAACCGCGTGCCTATATAGCTACCTACCGAGAGCTGGGATACCTTACCCCTGACACTCTTTCCATTATCAAGCCTTTGCGTGAGCAGATACAATATAAAATAGTTCCAGAGGCTGAACAACCCACAGTTGAACTACCTATATTCTATGAGCAGAGAAAGGTGCCGCATCCTGATGAAAAACTCATGAAGGAATGTATATCCGCTTACGAAACTACCTATTTCTTGCTAAAGAAGGGAGAACTGAATAATTGATGAGGCGATGAGCCAATGTGGCGATGAGGCGATGAGCCAATGTGGCGATTTGACGATGTGGCAATGTGTCAATGTGTCAATGTGGTGATTTGGTGATGAGGCAATGAGGCAATGAGTTGAGACATGATTTATTACAAATTAAACAATGGGTCAATGGATTTAGAACTAAGTACTTTTATCCCTATTATCAAGGAGATGGTATACCATATCTCTATTGATGATTATGCTTCCATAGAGCGCAAGGGTCAAAATGGAGATATCCTTGTAGAGGATTTGGCGTATGCGATCCATCTGTATCCTTATAAAATAATCCCTTTGCCTGATGAAGCTTTTGACCTAGCGGAAAGTTGCTTCATAGAGGAGAAAAAGAGCCTTGATGTATATATTCCCTTCTGGACAAAAGAAGAGGGAAGAAGTGACCTAATACTTGCTCTTTCCTGCTATATAAATGATGGGGCTGAGGAGGTGGTTATTTATGATGTATTTGTACCTTAAGAAAGTCTTTGTATAACCTTGTTACGAGCGCTATGAGAAGGTAATGCCTCTTTACATGTTCTGACAACTCTAACTATAAAATATATGAGTTTCTTTATTTGTGCAGCACAAGTATATGCTTATAAAAAATACAAGGTCTTCCACGAAAGTATCCACTACATAAGGGATTATTTGGATGGAGACTGGCAAGATGCTATAGGAGGTATCCTTATAAAAGAATGGAAAGATAAGGATAAGATACTCAGACCTGCTGCAGAATATCCTGATGAAATCTTTATACAATATCCCGATAAGGTATATGATATAATGAAATTTAATTACTTTAAGAAGGTAAGCTTAGCTATAAGGGTATTCCCTAGAGTTACCAAATGTAAGACTTATGCCCGTTATTACAAAAAGGAAGAAGTCATTGGGGAATATACCATAAAGAAAGAATACCTCCATATAGACCCTGTGTTCATAGCTGAAGACTATGAGGAACTGAGCAATGAGGAAATACACAAGAAATTCTGTGATGATCTTTACGACCTCTTAGCGTACTATCTACTAAAGTATAAGAAACGTTTTACAGATTTTGATGCAGAAGCATTTCTCCCTTTTCTTAAGGAGAGACTTCTTTCTATCAAGGAATGTAAATTTCCTACTTGGGAAGAAGAAAAAGCCCTTAGAGCACAGCAACCTAAAGTAGAAGTAATCCCTGACAAAGGAAATATTTTCGAGAACAAAAAGAAAAAGAAGACCTCAAAACCTTGATAGTTTTGAAGTTATAAAACCTTTTTCCAGCTACCACTATGACAAAGGTAGCTCTGATATACTGAATCCTATTGGGTTAAATACTCTTAATAAATTATCGTATCTTTGCCCCATAGATGTATTCCAAAAGAACTATCACTTAATGATTGATTTTGAACCTTTTACAAAAGAAGTACTTGAGAAGAAAATTCCCAAAGAGGACATCAGATACTTCGGGGAGTCTAACGAAGGTATTGTGGTGGATTTCGAAACTGAGACACACCTAAAAAGGTTCACGGTGTGGAGGGATTCTCAGCGTTGTGATTATGAGGCGTTGTGTATAGCTACTGATGCGCTAAGTGTATATAAGAGTCAGGAGTTTGATAGCGTAGGGCAGCTTATAGGTATCTTTAACCGATTCTATCATACCGCCTACTCTGAGATAGATACATTCATCAACCAACTTTATGAAGACTATCGAGCACACCTGATAGAGAGGGAGGAAATAGCAAACATTATACGAGAAGACCATTGTAGCAAATACAAAGGGGAGAATTATCCGTATGAGAAATATCTGTCACTCCTTTGGAAAGAAGAATACCTGAACGAAAAGGATATAGACCTATTAGACCTTTGTTTATTTTACCAGTACATAGGTGAGGAGATAGAAATATTAGGCTATTGGGTAACAGGTCATGGAGGAGGCACCTATGAAAAATTTGAAGCAAAAGGCTCCTTTGAGGTACTGAAGCCTAAAATACAAGCCTTTGTAAATCGGTGTTACGAACGCTATGAGGAGGTAATGCAAGTGTATCTCCAAACTCCAGAAAGATTTAAGAAGAAATAAACTATTTTATGCCTATCATCAGAGAAATTAGGGGGAAAGCCCCCATTATAGGAAAGAACGTATTTATAGCCGAGACAGCTGTCCTTATTGGCGAGGTTACCCTCGGTGAGGATTGTAGTATATGGTACAATGCTGTCCTTAGGGGCGATGTGAATGCTATTGTTATCGGCAACAAAGTGAATATACAAGACAATGTCATGGTACACTGTACCTACCAAAAGACCTCTACTACTATCGGTAACAATGTTTCCATAGGACACAACGCCATCATACATGGCTGTACTCTTAAGGATAATGTGCTTATCGGTATGGGGGCAATTGTCTTGGATGGCTGTGTGGTGGAGAGCAACTCTATCGTAGCGGCAGGAGCAGTGGTTACCAAAGGTACTCATATAGGGTCAGGTGAGGTATGGGCAGGAGTCCCTGCTAAGAAGATTAAGGATATATCCCCAGAACTTACCGAAGGAGAAATAAACCGTATCGCCAATGCTTATGTGAAGTATGCACAGTGGTACCAAGAAAGTGAAGAGTGAAAAATGAATAGTGAAAAGTAAAAAAATGAAAGAAGAACAAATCCTTATCAAAGGAGCCAAATTACATAATCTTAAGAATATCAATGTAGCTATTCCCAAAGGGAAATTAGTGGTAGTAACAGGGCTTTCTGGCTCTGGGAAATCTACTTTGGCTTTTGACACCCTTTATGCGGAGGGACAACGCCGCTATGTGGAAAGCCTAAGTTCCTATGCCCGCCAGTTCTTGGGCAGGTTGGACAAGCCTAAGGTGGATTTCATTGAGAATATCTCCCCTGCCATTGCTATTGAACAGAAAGTCAATACTAGTAATCCTCGCTCTACAGTGGGTACCTCTACCGAAGTGTATGACTACCTAAAACTACTCTTTGCACGAGTGGGACATACCTTTTCCCCTATATCGGGCAGAGAGGTTAAGAAAGATACTGTATCCGATGTGGTGGATTTTATACTTTCTTTCCCCGATGAGCACAAGCTATTACTACTCTCCCCTATTACCCTTAGTGCAGGGCGTACCTATGAACAAACCCTTCGCCTATTGGAGGAGCAGGGATATGCCCGTATCAAGTACCAAGGGGAAGTCGTGCGCCTTAGTGATTTAGATTTTGCCAAGGTCAAAAACGACTTTCAGTTAGTCATAGAGCGTATTGTAGTGGATCACGAGGAGGAAACCGCCCAGCGCTTGGCCGACTCGGTAAGTACTGCCTTCTTCGAGGGAAAGGGGATTTGTAGTGTGGAGGACTTGACCACAGCAGAAGAACGCCACTTCTCCAACCAGTTTGAAGCCGATGGGATTACTTTCTTGGAGCCTAATGTACATCTGTTTAGCTTCAACAACCCTTATGGGGCTTGTCCTGTGTGTGAGGGTTATGGTGATACCATAGGACTTGATGAAACCCTCATCGTACCCAACACCTCCCTTTCTGTGTATGACAATGCGATTTATCCTTGGCGTGGGGAGACCATGTCCTGGTTCAGAGATCAATTGGTGAATAATGCCTACAAGTTTGACTTCCCTATCCACCGCCCTTGGTATGAGCTTACTGAAGCCCAAAAGCAGCTTGTATGGGACGGCAACCAGTACTTTACAGGACTTACTGCCTTTTTCAAAGAATTGGAGGAAAAGAACTATAAAATACAAAACCGAGTGATGCTTGCTCGCTATCGTGGTAAAACTACCTGCTATGCCTGTGGGGGTAAGCGACTCCGCCCTGAAGCCAACTATGTACGCGTGGGAGGCAAGTCCATTTCTGACTTAGTCTCTATGCCTATCTCTGATTTGGTCATTTTCTTTGATAACCTATCACTCAATGCCTACGAGCAGAAGGTAGCTAGCCGCCTCTTAAGGGAAATACACAACCGCCTCCACTACCTATTGGACGTTGGTTTGGGCTACCTTACCCTGAATCGCAAGTCCAATAGCCTATCAGGGGGAGAGAGTCAGCGTATCAACTTGGCTACCTCCTTGGGTAGTAGCTTGGTAGGCTCCATGTATATCTTGGACGAGCCAAGTATTGGGCTACACCCCAAGGACACCGAGCGCCTTATTCATGTACTCGAATCCCTTAGAGACTTGGGCAACACCGTCATTGTAGTAGAACACGATGAAGATATTATGAAAGCTGCCGATTATATCATAGATATAGGCCCCGAAGCGGGTACCTTAGGCGGAGAAGTGGTTGCCACAGGTACCTATGAGGAGATCCTCAAGGCTCCTACCCTTACCGGAGAATACCTCAGTGGTAGGCGTAGTATAGAAATGCCTAAAAAAGCACGTACCTCCAAGCACTTTATCGAAATCAAAGGGGCTCGTGCCAATAACCTAAAAAATATAGATGTTACCTTCCCCTTGGATATGCTCACGGTAGTAACCGGTGTATCAGGTAGTGGGAAGAGCACCTTAGTGAAGCATATCCTCTACCCTGCCCTTTTGCGAAAACTCGACCAACCTACGGACAAGATAGGCGAGTACAGCAGTATGGATGGGAAGTTTTCCCATATCAAGCGTGTAGAGTTTGTTGACCAGAACCCCATAGGAAAGTCCACCCGTTCCAATCCTGTAACCTACATCAAAGCTTACGATGATATTCGTCAGCTCTTTGCCTCCCAGAAACTTGCCAAGATGCGTGGCTATACCGCCAAACACTTCTCTTTCAATACCGAAGGGGGACGCTGTGAGACCTGCAAAGGCGAAGGAGAGGTAACCATAGAAATGCAGTTCATGGCCGATGTACATCTGACTTGTGAGGCCTGTGGCGGCAAGCGATTCAAGCCAGAAATTCTAGAAGTTACTTTCCAAGGAAAGAATATACACGACCTACTGGAAACCACTATTGATGATGCCATAGCCTTCTTTACCCAGCACAAGCAGGAGAAAATTGCCCAAAAGCTCCTTCCCTTGCAGGAAGTAGGCTTAGGTTATGTAACACTAGGACAACCCTCCTCTACCCTCTCTGGCGGGGAAGCACAGCGTATCAAGCTAGCCTCTTTCTTAGTAAAATCATACCAAGAAACCCCTACGCTCTTTATCTTTGACGAGCCTACCACAGGGCTTCACTTCCATGATATAGGCAAGCTACTACGCTCCTTCAATGCCCTGATCGAACGTGGACACTCTATTATCGTGATAGAACACAATGTAGAGGTCATTCGCCGTGCTGACTATATCATAGACTTAGGTCAAGAAGGAGGAGCACAGGGAGGAAACCTCGTAGCCACAGGCACCCCAGAGGAAATTAGGAAAAACAAAAATAGCTATACAGGACAATATATATGAACAAGAAAGCCCTCCGTACCCTTTATAAGCAAAAGCGAGCCACCATTTCCGCTGAGCAACAAGCCCTCTTAAGCCAGCAGATAGCGGAGCAAACGCTACGGCTTCCCATTTGGGATAAGCAGGTATTCCATAGCTTTCTTTCCATCATCTCCTTTGGAGAAGTGGATACCAGCTACCTTATCCGCCTTTTGCAAGAGCGAGGAAAAACGCTGGTCGTCTCTCGTACACTAATGGAGACCGTACGTATGGAGCATTTTTTATATGATCCTACCCAGATAGATACCAATAACAAATGGCATATCCCTGAACCCCAAGGAGGAATTCCTATAAAGAGTGAAGAGATAGAGGTCGTTTTTGTCCCCCTTTTAGCTTATGACACCAAGGGCAACCGTGTAGGCTATGGCAAAGGCTTTTATGACAATTTCTTAGAAGAGTGCAAGGCAGACACCCTCAAAGTAGGACTTTCTTTCTTCCTCCCTGAACCTCATATAGAAGACGTAAGAGAAGGCGATATTCCTTTGGACTATGTAGTAACACCAGAAGGTGTTTTTAAGTTTTGAGTTAAGAGGTATAAGAATGAAGAAACATCCGTTGGAAGGAAAAGTAATAGGGATACCTTTGGGTGAGCAGCTGTTTCTGACAGGCTTAGTAACCCGTCAGAATAAAGATATCTTATTAGGTTACTTTTTTAGACAGATCTATAGAAACTTACCCACTATTACAGAGTGGAAACCGTCAGAAGTCTGCCTAATATGCTTATTTAGTGCATTGGGTATAAAAAACAAGGAATGGGAAATTATTGGAGACTTCCCTATGTGGAACAGACAAGAATGGGAAGTACCCACTTTCAAACTAAGAGACCCTATCAATGAAAGCGTATACTATGCCATTGCGTACGATGACAATATCATTTCTTCCAAAAGATACCGCATAACAGAAGAAGAAGCAGAAAAATATTATAGAGATGGGATCTATGGTTATAAGGCTGTAGAGGCTGTTCTATCTAATAAAATTGACCTGATGATTCATTAGTTATGAAAGAAATAGAATTGTTTAAACATATAAAGGATCGCCTTGGCTTGTTTGTACCCAATAGCACCTATGACAATTATGTATCCCTTATTATTGGCTATGATTTGGCTAAGGAACATACGCTGCTGAAAGGATTCAACGAATGGTTAGCTTCTAAGTATAAGTTACCTCCTAACTTTGTTTTCTCTCAACAGATCAAATATTACCTATTCGAAAAAGAATTTGCCAAGACTTTAACCAAAGAAGATGAAATACTTTTAATCAATTGTTTGTATGAGAAATTAGTGGAATTTTGTCTTGATAAAGCTCTATTTGATTCATCTATTCCTAAAAATTAGATTAAGGGAACAAATCCTGCATGTATTATGAGTAAAATAGATGTTTTTACTGTAGAAAAGTTTATAGATAGATTAGAAAAGTTTGTTAAGCCTAACTTACCTACTAACGAACTTATCTCCTATGTGGCAACAATTATCAAAGATGCAAGAGAACTTATCTCATTTGGAGAGAAAAGATTAGCCTTAGATATTTTACTGGAAAATCTCATAGAAGAAAAGATCATAATAGACAAAGAAACTTTATCATTATTAGCTACTATTGAGGAAGAGGAGATACGTTCATCCGTATCTTACTTATATAGTCTATCAGACAAGGGGTAATGCGTCAGCCATATTGTTCAGACTTCTCCCCTTTCCTATCCATAGCAAACACCAAGTATAATTAATAAAGGCACGAGCGGAATGCTCGTGCCTTTTATATCAAGGATTTGTAGAAATTCTTCCAAAGAAACTCTTTATTTATTAGCGTATTATAACTGATATATCTACTCTTCGCGCTTTTTCTTTATCCACTGAATTATCTATTCCTCTAAAAGCGGTAAGTATCCGTTGTAATGAGATTCCTTGCTTTTGAAGTAAGCGCGCTACACTCTCTGAACGCTTCATTGACAACTGATTATTGTACTCGGCTGAACCAACATTGCTCGCATATCCTTCTAATAGAATGGATAGTTCTGGATTATTACGGAGCATAGTTACTATCTGATCTATAGCATCTGTATCGTGTGGCAAAGGTTGATACGCATTGTTTGCAAAGTAAATAGGTGTCTTTTTATTCCCATACTTAGCCAATAAATCCTCTAATGTACGTCTTCTTTCTTCCGAAATAACCGAATTTCCTCCATTATTCTCTGGTGTCTTTACATTTTGTACAATAACAGAGGTTTCTTTAGGGGCTTGTACATTATTCTGATCCGCTTGCTTTTTAGAGAGTAATAAGATAGAGTCTGTACGCTGTTGAATGTTGTCAAGCTTATCCTTATTATTCAATGTAGTTAATGGGATCATCGCAGCTGCCAATAGTTTTTGTTGATCACTTAAATCCTTTATTGATTTAGCTATCATATCCAACTGTTTTTGTAACATAATATCCTTATCAGAATCATTAGCTACATGTTTTGATCCATTAGGATTATTTTTAGTTACATTATTTGCCGCGTTGGGATTATTAGCTACATGCTTTGCTGCATTAGGATCATTTTTAGCTAGATAATTTGCTCTATTGAGATTACTATTAGCCACATACTTTACCGTATCTGTCAAATGAATAACCGAAATACTGTCTTTCTTCATCATATAAGCCAATAAGATATCCAATTTTCTATTTACTTGCTCTATATCTGTATGTGTTGAGTCTGCATTTTGAGCTAAATAGTAAAAGTTTTTTACCTCATTGGATTCATATATATTTGAAACAGCCTTTTTCTGTTGAGATTTATGCAAATTAGCCAGTTTTTCTCCTCTTATTTTTCTCAATTTAGCCTCTGCAATCTTTTGTAAGAGTAATTGTAATTCCTCTTTGGATAAAACAATTTCTCTCTGCTGATTGTATAGTTTATCTTGAGCAAAGATAATAGCAGGAACAAACACTAATATAAATATAATCCCCTTTTTTATGATATTATTCATGTATTTGGGCTTTTTATTTACTTCTATTTATTGTTGTATTCGTTTTTTGTCCTTTGGGTACAACGATATTTGTTTTTTGGACATTTCCTTCCAAATTCTTAACCGCTTCAAGTATAGACTGATTCATTTTTTGCTGTTCTTCGATCTTTTTATTATTATTATTAATTTCTAACAACAATTTTTCGAGTCTATCAATACGTTGATCTGGTGTCTTTCCTTCACCTTCTTCAATTTTATTAACTATTTCGGAAATCAAAGTTTGTAATTGTTCTGGAGTCATTCTCACCAAGTTTGCTTGATTTTCGGAAGGGTAAGGGATATGCTCAGCTACATAATTATTGCGTAATTCTTCCCATTTTTCCTTTTCTTTTAGCAATGAAGAAGCATTATTTATATCATTCTGACGGTAAGCAAGCTGTATTTGTTTTTCAACATTTGCAATCTGCGCATTAAAATAATCTATATCCTTTTGTTTTTGAGATATAGGTGTTGCTTTTGTATCGTTTTGAACCTTTACTTGTTCTTTTCCTTCCTTCACCTCTGAGGTTTGAAGATCATTAACAAGGTCTTGATAGGTATATTTTTCGTTTTCTTTGGCAAACTTAATACGAATACCTGCATTGTAGAAGACATTGCTTTGCAACTTATTAGGTGATTTTAGAGCATTGTCCGCACTCTCATTACCTGTGGTATATAAGAGATTAGCCACTCCAAACAGCTCTAAATGCTTGCTTAATGGGATAGCCAAGCCAAGCCCTCCTTTGGCAAAAATACTAGATCTGTTCTCAACAGTAGCTACTTTACCTTGATAGTCTTTACCTGCATTAAGATATCCTGCCCCAACAGTAATATAAGGAACTACTCCATTAGAAACATTAAGACGGGCTAAGAATTCGGCACCATACAATGAGAGTTTATCAAAGTCTAATGATACTTTTTCTTCCTTCATTGCTTGATAATAAAATCCTCTTATTCCTATGTATTCGGTAAAGTCAAAGCCTAACGAAGCACCAGCTAAATAAGTATTACGGAAATTATTATCATCGTCAAAATCGATATATCCGATTGCAGGAGCTACTACGACCTTAAAATTCTTAAGATTGGTATAAGAATTGTCCAATTCTGTAAGCTCATTAGGATTACGCCCTCCTAGATACAATTGTAAGCCTGCCTGAAGAGACCAATTTAACATCTTCTCATTGGAGATATTATCGATTATCCACTGATTATAAGTACTTGTTCTCGCTTCAGAAGCCTTATAAAGGATGTTAGAGGCATCAGAATTAAAGTAAGTTCCTTTTGCCTGAAGATTGAGCGTAAGGCGTCTTGTCAAATTGAATTTAGTCCCTAAACCAAAAGCATAATAAATGGCATCTTGTTTGGTTTCATTTGCTTTTATCGTTTGTATCCCAGCACCCAAGGTAACATAAGGCTGAAAGGAGTAAGTCATCGGTATATTACCTTTGAGCTCTCCTCCCCAACGATATACATCTACATCGGTAGAAGTAAATGCATCCCTTATATTATCTGGCACGGAAAAACCATCGATTCTGGATTTTAATCCTAATGATTGACTGTATGAACCAAGCAATTCTAAGTTTTTGCCAAAGCCAAAACCTACATATCCACCAACCATAAAACCATTTTGAATGGCTGATTTTTTATTCCACAAGACATATTCTCCTGTGGGTGCTATAGCAAAACTAATATCCTTAACTTGCGCT
>ERZ773054.1768-NODE-1768-length-12223-cov-4.428501_pt1 | contig 12223 bp, 15 predicted proteins | sample MGYA00580630_ERZ773054 | MGnify/ENA primary metagenome ERZ773054 (study PRJEB29015, sample SAMEA2737994) | human oral metagenome | biome: human oral; feature: human-associated habitat; material: dental | place: China | collected 2115 ... | reverse complement strand
AGATGAAGGCTTCGGTACACTCTTTGTATCACTCATAGCGGCTATCCTATTAGTGTACATGGTAATGGTAGTACTCTATGACAGTTTCTCTCGTCCGTTTGTGGTGATGTTCTCTATTCCACTTTCCTTCATTGGAGCCTTGGTGGCTTTGGCATTGGCCAATATGTCGCTCAATATCTTCACCCTTTTGGGTATTATCATGCTCATCGGGTTGGTGGCTAAGAATGCAATTATGATTGTCGATTTTGCTAACCACCGTAAGGAGGAAGGTGAAGATACGGTAACGGCACTGATACAAGCCAACCATGCGCGTTTCCGTCCAATCCTGATGACCACCATTGCCATGGTGGCAGGTATGGTGCCGCTGGCAATAGCCTCTGGTGCAGGAGCTGAGATTAACAACGCCTTAGCGATCGTAATCATCGGAGGGCTTATCTCCTCTTTGTTCCTCACCCTGATTATAGTACCACTCGTATATCTTATCTTTGATAATATAGGTAAGCGCTTTGGTAAAGGTACTAAGGTCGATTATGATCGCCTAATGATTGCTGACTACGAGCATAAGGAGATCAAAGCAGAACACGAGATATAACGATTAGTGACCAATGATTAGTGACCAATGACTAATACTATAAAGGATTAGTCATTGGTCATTAATCATTATTGGTATTAGATATTAACAGTTGATAATTAACAATTAACAATTAAAACGCTTATATTTGCATCTTGTAATTATAAAGAGATTTATATGAAAAGAACAATTTTAACAGCCTTGTGTATGGTAGCGGTAGCTACTGCACAAGCACAGATCAATATTGGAAAGATGGCAGGTGCCGTTAGCAAAGGGGCGCAAGCACTTTCCTTTAGTAATGAGGATGCTCAAAAGTTGTCCAAAGAATCGGTTGATTGGATGGATACCCACAATAAAGTGGCGGATGCAAAAAGTCCTTATACAAAACGGCTTAACCGCCTTTTCGGCAAGCACAAAAACGAAGACGGCATGACCCTCAACTACAAGGTGTATTTGGTAACCGATATCAATGCGTTTGCCTGTGCCGATGGTAGTGTACGTGTCTTCTCCTCTCTCATGGACTTGATGACTGACGATGAGCTTTTAGCAATCATTGGTCACGAAATTGGCCATGTAAAGAACGAGGATACCAAGGATGCGATCAAGGCTGCCTATACCAGAGCCGCCCTACAAGAAGCAGGCGCTGCTGCTTCCAATACGGTAAAGACCTTGAGCGAAAGCCAATTAGGCGAAATGGCTGAAGCCATGCTCGATGCCAAGCACAGCAAAAAGCAAGAATCCCAAGCTGATGAGTATTCCTATAACTTCATGAAGAAGCATGGTTACAATGTAGTAGGGGTATATACCGCCTTTAAGAAGTTAGCGCTACTCTCTGGAGGAGAAACCCAAAGCCGCTTTCAAAAGATGATGAGCTCACACCCTGATAGTGAAAAGCGTGCAGAAGCAGCTAAGAAACGCGCCATTAAGGATGGCCTTTGGAAAGACCCAGGAGAGGTGAAACTTCCTACTACCCCTATTGAGTAATAGCAGTTGCTAAAAAACTAAATTCTTTTGCTACAAGCTATAGCAAAAGAATTTGTTTTTTACAGCTAATAGTTTTATTTTTGCATATTAGAAATTATAACAATGAATCAACGGCTGTATATAAAAAACTTTGGTCCTATTGCGCAAATGGATATTACTCTAAAGCCTCTGATGGTCTTTATAGGTGAATCTGGTAGTGGGAAAAGTGCTATCCTTAAGCTTATATCACTTCTCAAATGGGTACATAAGCAGAATAATCTACGTACTTTCTTTGTAAAAGCAGGAATTGCTAAGAAAAAAAGTGATTATAGTAGGCTGAATTCTGAAGCTTTACTCAAAACAAGTGGTCTAAATGAGTTTATACGTAAGGATACTGAAATAAGTTTCCAAATAGGGGATACCCTCTACCAGAGTAAAGGGAAAATACTTACAGATACTAAGCTACAAGGTGATTTGACTTTGGATAAAATAGCTTTTGTCAGTGAGAACAGAGGGGTTCTCCCCGATATTTATGCAAATAAAATTCCAAGAAACTTTAAGATTCCTTATTATTTAGAAGATACCTACAATAATTTTCTAACAGCCTTTGAACAATTTGACAAAAAGGAATTCCTGATAGAAAGTACAGATTTAATACTTTTTCAGAAAAAAGGGATACTTCCTCAATTCTTTGTAAAAGATAAGTCGGTAGGCAGTACCTTTGAGATGCATCTTGAAAATAGCTCAAGTGGTACCAAAACAGCCCTTTTCCCAGAGATTATTGTCTCTTACCTTACTCAAAAATATGATTTTGGAGAAGTCCTAACAGGGGCTTTTAATGATTTCCTAATGAGTAAAATCCAGCAAATGCAGCAAATGGGCAATATGGAGGCAGTTAAAAATATCAATTCGGCTCATTTTGCAACAAGAACCCTTTCTGTCTTTATAGAAGAACCAGAACTCTCTCTTTATCCATCGGCACAGAGGAGATTGATTAACCGATTAGTCAAGGATTGTTTCCCTTTGTACAGAGAGCTGGATCGTCAAGTCCAATTGGCTTTTGCCACTCATAGCCCTTATATAGTCAATCACCTTAATCTGCTAATCAAGGCTTTTGATAAGGCTGATACCCGATTTACCAATGGTGCGGCTATAAACTATGAGCACTTAGGGGTTTGGAAAATTGATAATGGTAGGTTACATGACCTAAAAGCAACCAACCAACATTTTATTGATGTAATGGATTTATCAGAAGACATAAATGAAATCTATGACAATTACAACACCATTAATGGATGATTATTTTCAAGTACAGCTTCCCAAATCACTGAACCTTAACAGAAAGATCCAGTTAAGGCAGGTGCTTACCAAGGAAAAAGAGTTTGACTTACAAGATAATGCAAAGGGAAATATGATAGTAATGGCTAAGGGAATGGGAAAAGTCTCTTATAGGAATGGTAAGGAATGGTCGTTGTATATCCTTGACTTTGAGCACTACAAGTCACAGCTGAATAATAGTGCTGTGCTTAAGCAGGAAGGGCTAACTCGTATGTGTGATTATTTTATTATAGATACAGAGACTGAAATTTGTATTTTAAATGAAATATCTTCTGCTATTGATATAAAGAATCTTGATAAACCTACAGAAAACTTCAGTGGAGGGAAATCTGAAAAAGCACAAAAACAACTATTAGACTCTTTGAAAACTATAAAAAAGTGTATTCCCCTTTGGCAAACACTTTCAAGCGCAAAGAGTAGGATATGTTTGTTTTCCTATAGAATAGCACAAGATAAAGACCCTCTCATCAATAATATACGAACCGCCTTTAATCGTCCTTTACAGGTAGAGACTTCTATTTCCAAAGAAAGAGGGGTGGCTTATCGCAATGACGATATAGAGCAATTAGGCTTTCAGTACAGAAGAGCAGAAAAAACGTTTAAAATATCTTAAAAACAACACACTATGACCATTACACCAGCCCTTAAGACAGAAATTTACCACGCTCTTTCTGACTTTTTAGAAACCTACAAAGCCGAAGATACCCAAATACTGGCTGAAAAGTTTGATATATCGGGGGAATTTTTAGAAGAAATCTATGAAATGCTTGATTTCGTAGAGGATAAAAGCGTATTGCACCTTTTTCCTATACAAGAAATGGACAAAGAAGAAGGCGGAGGGGTGAACTTAGAGGTCTATAACTTCAACAATGATGATACCGCCGTAGGAATAGAAGCCCACTTGTGGGACGACCAAGCATATTTTGCTATCATCAAAGGATATTATAACCTTGGTGACCAATTTCCTAAGTTTGTATTTCACTACTTTAGTTGTTAAATCACTAAAAAAAAATACCTCAAAACCTAAAACACATATGAAAAGATTACAAACACTTTTATCTTTATTTTGTGCATTAGTTGGTTTGCATACTTTTGCGCAATTAGCTCCTTCCAACAGCCTTACAATGTATGTAGGTACTTATACAGAAGGGGGCAATTCCAAGGGTATTTATACCTATAGCTTTGATCAGCAGCAGGGAACTTCAGCACTGCGGGGTAGTACCGCCGCCGCTAATCCTTCTTTTATAGCCTTAGCTCCCAACGGGAAACATCTCTATGCGGTAAGTGAGTATAACGATGGCCGACAAGGGGCTTATTCCTTTGAGGTAGGCCAAGATAAGCTACCCACTCAGCCTATCTTCCAGCCTACACAAGCTGGTGCCGACCCTTGCCATATCATTGCAGATAGTAAGTATGCCATAACTGCCAATTACACAGGGGGCGACATCAGTGTTTTCCTATTGGATGCAGTAGGTAAGTTACAGGCCGAGATACAGCATATAGCCTTTGAGGGGCGGACTCCAGAGCGCGTGGCTCATATCCATTGCATGATTCCCACTCCTGATGGGAAATATGTATTGGCTACCGATTTGGGCAATGATCGTATATATCGCTTTCGCTATAATCAAGAAGCTCCCCAAGGAGCTGAGGTGCTTACAGACCAACAGGTAGTTTATCAGGTCAGCGATGGGCAAGGTCCTCGTCACCTTACCTTTAGCAAGGACGGTCGTTTTGCCTACCTAATCAACGAATTGGGAGGAGAGTGTGTGGTGCTAAGCTATCACAAAGGGAAAATGAAGGAAGTCCAACGCCTAATGGCCGATGAAGGACAAGGGGGTGGAAGTGCTGATATACATATCAGTCCCGATGGGCGTTTTCTTTATACCTCGCACCGTCTGAAAAAAGATGGGATCTCTATTTTTGCCATTGACCCTAAGCAGGGTACACTAAAGAAAGTAGGTTACCAACTCACTGGTATTCACCCTCGCAATTTTGCAATAACCCCCAATGGTAAATATGTTTTGGTAGCTTGCCGAGATGATAATAAGATACAAGTCTTTCAGCGAAATGCTACCACAGGCACCCTTACTGATACCTCACAGAGTATCAGTGTAGACAAACCTACTTGCATTATATTTACAGAAATCATTGATAATTAACAATTAACCATGCGTCTTACCACTCACATAGAAGAACAAATCCTTGAGCAACTCTCTCAAAAGATTATAGAACAAGGGTATAAAGCAGACCCTGATATCCCCACTCGTACCATTTGGATGGGGGAAAAAATGCGTATAGAACTGGAAGTCATCCCTACTCCGCAAATGGATCCAAGTCTAATAGAACTACATATAGGCACTTACTTAGAGGATGGCTATTTTCCTCAAGGAATCGTGGATAATATAGCAGGATTCGGAGATACTGACCAGGAAAAGGTACTTTCACTTATAGAAAACTATCTTTCTACAACTTTTCAGACGATTATTGATAGCTTGGGCGGCTATCATAATAAGAACTGCGATATTTATCTGGGAGATATACATTGGCATACTACTCTTGGCAATCAGTATTTGTTAGGAAAGTGGCAGACGCCTCCTGCCAAGCGGGATTTCTATGATTTATTAGTGGATCTCTTACCTCAAAACTTTACAACAGAAGTACGTGTACAATCGCTCAAATGCTATGTGGCACGTGTCGGAGAGGATAGTGTAGTAGAGTGCCTGTTGAACAACGAACTCTGGGACGAAGGGGCGGAGCGACTTAGGAAATATGCGCAAACATGGTCACAAGGAGAGGTCTTTCTGGCAGTAAAACAACTATTAGTATTCCGCCAATGTGAAAGCGTACATAATGAGTAGTGATATTTCGGGCTAAAAAATACTACTCTCTTGTACACTGTCATATAAGGGGGCAGGATATTGTTTGAAATATTTTTTTAAGAGGAAATAATCATCTTTCGATAGGTGTATGTCTATATCTAAGAGAGAGTCACGGATTTGGAATTGTATGCCGAAGCGTTTTATATATCCTTTTCTTCCCTTTGAGTAGAAGCGCCCCCCTCTTATATCCTGAGTCTTTAGATAGATAGGCTCTCCTTGCTTAGGGAATATCTCCATAAGATTCTCATAGCAGTGGAGCTTGGTAAAGAGTAGGGACTCCTTGTGAAAGGAATAAAAGAAAGCAATTATAGAGAGCACTACAATTCCCATTCCTTTCCACCAGTTTGTACTTAGAAAATCTGATTTCAGAGAGATATAGAACATAAAAAGAGTAAATGCTATATGTATAGAGCGAAGCAGCCAATCCACACCCCCCCTCTTTTCTTGATAAGCATTGATGGTAAATTCTGTGGGAACTATAATAGCTTCTTTTTCAGCTTTACAACGAGCAGCTTTTGCCACCTCTCTTTTGAGCTGATAACAGCTAAAGGATAACATACAAAAGAGAAAGAAAGAGAGAAAAAGGATAGGAAGGCTATAAGGAATTTGCTTAAGTATATACATTTCTATTAGAAAGATAGGAAAGGAAATTGAAGCAACGTAGCCTGAAATGCGAATGATTTTTGATAGAACAAGAATGGTTTTTTCTCTTGGGTCAGAATAAGAATTCTGACTACTTGTAGAGAGGGAAGAGGAGGGCTTTTTAGAAAGATCTTTCAGATAAGACATTATAATTACTTATTTTAGTTGGGCAAATATACAAAAAATGTGGTATATTTGTACATTTGAAAATAGTTTGTTTCCCTATTGCGAAATTCCTACTTATACCTCTACCGGCGTGAGCTAGTAGCTTGTGCCTATCCGTGCTTTGGTAAGTTATAAAAATGATATAGCAAAGATTAAATAACACTATATGGAAATTACACAAGCCCTTAAAACAGAAATCTACTATGCTCTTACTGATTTTTTAAATGCTTATAAATTGCAAAATGCCCAAGTATTAGTTGAAAAGTTTGGTGTTTCGGGAGCGTTCTTAGAAGAAATCAATAAGACTCTTGATTTTGTAGAGGATAAAAGCGTATTACATCTTTTTCCTATAGAAAATATAGATAAGGAAGTGAATAAACTACGCGAACTGACCTTGTATAAAGACAAAAAGATGAATAAACTTGTGGTAGAGGCTTGTGTATATGATGATAAGAATAAATGTATAGGGCTTATAGTAGGCGATTATCTTTTGTTTGAACATTCCCCAAAGTTGTTTGTGTTTAGTTATTTTGATGTATAAATAAAAATTCCCTAATTGCGAACGCACTGCGTTCGCAATTGAAATAGAGTAGTATTAACCATTAATCATTGAACATTAATCATTGAACATTGAACATTATTGAGATTCCTAAGTTTATAGAAAAGTATAAAGCCTACGAGCGGGAGGGCGGTGTGATAGACTTTCGTATCTTTCAGTTGGATACCGAGCAGGAGGATACGCCTTATCAGAAGCATTTGGCAGTAGCCCAGCAGACCCTTATTTCGGTAGCGGAAGAAGTAAATACGCGTCTTGACTGTATAGCGGCTAAATCTAAAATAAATCGTAAGAAACTTTTTACAATGGACTACGATTTTGGTGTCCTTAAAGACTCTGGCAAGGAGATTTCTGTACAAGACTTTATGGGCTGGCAATATGAAGAGGTGAGCGGAAGGATAATTCTTAGTGGTGAGAAACTGCACAATCGGTATTTTTACTATGATGATAAAGAAGTGCCTGAAAAAGGAAGCCTTTGCTTACGCTTTCTTTCAGCCTCGGAACTCTTTTATGTATAGGCATAGCAATTTTGAAAAAGGCAACTTCTTTTTAGATTTTTGTAGGTTACTCTTTACCGATATTTCGCAAATAGAAGTCTATAAGTGGAGTACGGATAGCTCTAATTACTTTGATGAGGGCAAAAAGGGGAGAGGGAGTTTCTTTTGGACGGTATATAATCCGTGTAGGTATTGGTATATAGGGATTATAGCCTCAACAACTGATTAATTATCAAATCAAAAATCACTCTTGCGGATTGTCCCCTTCCCTTCGGGAGGGGGAACGGGGGTAGGACTTCAAATAATCATATGAAACATCTCATTACTTTTTGTATGTGTATCATTACTTTTACAGCTTTTGGACAGATAAAAAACACTTGTATGAAGAAAGAAAAACCTAAAAACCTAACAGAATGTATCCAAATGTTGGATAAGAACCTCAAAAAAGAAGATAAGGAGTATATAAAGACACTTACCGAAGAAGAATTCTTTATGGAAAGCCATTTTACTTTAGGTATGGGTATCCGCAATGAGTGGATTCGCAGTGGGAACCCTGAGCTTGTGAAGTTCTTTTCGGATGAAGGCGTTAAGCACCCCGATGATATGTCGGCTATGATACTCACAAGCTATTATAGGCATCTTTTGGGAAAAGAAATAGACTTTGAAGGACAGATTTCAGTACACAAAAAGCAGTTAGAAAAATAGAAATAATGAAACACTATGTCGGATTTTACCATTTTTTTAGGTGCTAATGGACTTTTATTCTTAATAACATCTCTAATCATTTGGAAAGTCTATTCTATTTACAAAAAGGCAAAAAGTGAATTGTCTCCTAACTTTTCTTATGACCAGTTGCCCGATATACGTTTTGACTATATCGAAGAATTACAAAAAATCCTTAAACGGCAACACAATAATGAGATGAAGGTTGTTATCTTTTTCTATGTGGTTTTTCTCTTTATGATGGTGAGAATAGCAATAGATTCTAATGAATTTTTATCTTTAGCAGTAATTGGAACTCTATTTTTGATAGCAGGTTTGATATTGACTGTTAAAAGTAATAAAGTAATGAATCAGTTATGGGCTGAGAAAATAAGCAAACTATCAAAGGATGATTTCAATCGGGTAGAGCGAATTAGAAGGAGAGTGGGGGTACCTCCTCGTTATTTTTTTGAAGAACACTATTTGTATATAGGCAGCAGTTACAAATTTAAGAAAGTGAATATGCGGAAAATAAGAAGAGTAGCCCTCGGAAACATAAGAGGTGTATATAGTTGTACAATTCGTGGAGATATTAAAATAACATATATGCCATATAGCAAGGAAGAATATGAATGCTTGAGAAAAGAAATGGATAGGTACGCCAAAGATTACAATGGCGATAGCTGGAACTAATAATTAAAACAATGAACACAAATAAGCAAGAGAAATATGATGAAATAACCGATTTTCACGAGGGCTTTGCTTGTGTAAGGCAAGGTGACAAATGGGGCTATATCAATGAGAAGGGAACCCTTATTACCCCTATAAAGTACGATTTTGTCTATGACTTCTTTCAAGGAGTGGCAATGGTGAGAATAGGTGCGCAATACGGATTGATAGATACCTCTGGCAAGGAGATTACTCCCATAAAATACGACCTTATAGATGACAACGACTTTTATAACCATCGCCCTGCTGCAGCCCTATTGAATGGCAAATGGGGCTTTATCAATGAGAAAGGAGAAGAGGTGATTCCCTTTATCTATGAAGATACTGCCTACTTTGATAAAGATTATGTAGCTGTAAAGAAAGACGGCAAATGGGGCTTTATCAATCAAAAAGGCGAACAAATCATTCCGTTTCTCTACGATGATGCTTCTTATTTTAGCGAAGGGCTTGCCTTAGTAATGAAAGACGATAAATATGGTTATATCAATGACAAAAACGAAACCGTCCTCCCTTTTATTTATGACGATGGCGCTCTCTTTGAGAATGGTAAAGCGTGGGTACAGATAGGGGATAAACAATTTGAAATTAATAAATTAGGTATAGAAATAAAATAAACTATGGCCGCATACAAATATCCTATCACTTTAGAAGCAGCGCTCAAGGAAGTAACCGAGGAGCGTTTTTGCAAGGGACATCATTACAGAGATGTCGCCCTAACCGACGAGATGGTTGAACAGATCGTACAAGTAAAGTCGTTGGTCAATATGGGCTTTATCAATACCGCGATTACCGATGAAGCCCTCCAATACTTAGCGACTTTGCCCAAACTAAAACTCCTTATCTTAGAGGATAATAAGCAAGTTACAGGCGAAGGCTTTAAGTACTTTGCCGACAAACCTATTGGCCATATCTCGCTGGACGGTTGTCCCGTAACTGATGAGACACTAAAAATTGTCCTACAAGTACCACGCCTGAAGTCTCTTTCACTAAAGAGAACGCGGGTTACTTTTGAGGGGCTAATGGCAGTAGCACACTACAACAAGGTGAGTTTCTACCTTGACAAACCTTTCACTGCCGAGCAGATAAAAGCCTTTGAGCAGGCGCAACGTACGGCAGGGAAAAAGAAACCAACGGCAACCCCTACCGATGATCTGCCCATCGTAAAGCAATTACTCTTAGATTTCTTTGCGGCAATGACTGAGTGGGAGGCCTTTGCTACCAAGAATGATGATACAGAAGAGGGTGAGCTTTTGGTAGAGGAAAAATGCAAAGCCCTCTTCCAAAAGTATTGTACCGACAAGCGCAGGACGGGCTATCGTCCTGAGGGAATTCATTTTTCACTAAACGAGGGAGGTACTTATAGAGCGCATCAAATCATTGATAGTGAATTGGTAACTAAAAATAAGATATACCTCTATACCCAAAATAATCGTGATGATCAGTTTCGTTTTCTTATCATCAGAAAAGAGGGCGAGTGGCGAATTGACGAATGCCAAAGGCACGATGGGGGCTGGACTAAATACGGATTGTAATAATGAAAACAAAAGACAAAAAACCTTATATAGCTTTATTGCGAGGAGTAATGCCTACGGGGAAAAACAGAATCCCCAAAATGGCAGAGCTACAAGAATTACTCTCCTCCGAATTTGAAGGGGTACGCACTTATATCCAAAGTGGAAATATAGTGTTCTTATCTGACAAAGTACGTAGTGAAATAGCCCCCAAAGTCTCCCAATTAATAAAAGAACATATAGGTCCTGACTTACCAACTGTTGTAGCAACTCGTAAGGAAGTACAGGAAATGCTTGATATGAATCCTTTTATAGGAGAAAATTATGATATAGCTCGGGTATTTTTTACGCTCACAAATAGTGTTTTAGCACCTGATTTAGTAGAAAAGTTGAAGAAAGAAACTTTTGATGGAGAAGAATTGGCTATAGTGGGTGATAAAATATATCTATATCTTCCTAAGGATGCTTCAAGGTCTAAATTGAATAACAATTATGTGGAAAAGAGACTTAAAATAGTAGCTACAACGCGTAATTTTAATACTTTGAGCAAACTTATTACAATGGTTGATGAACTTACTAAAGAATGAAAACAGTAAAACAACTTATAGAAGACGAACTTCACAAAACAATTCATCAGCTTAAAGAAGTTTCTCTTTTGCAAGAGGAGAAACAAGCACTTGTAAGCTATAAAAAGGAGTTAGAGCAGTTATTGTTTCTCAAAAAACTTTCAGATACTTATCATTTGGAACCTGTAGCTATAAAGAGGATTATAGTATTGCCTCCACCTCGTACAGATTTTGCTAGTTTTCGTATTGTAGATGATGCTGAAACAGAAGAAAAACAATGGTGGGAGGAGTTAAAGATAGAAAATGAACCTCTTTGGCTTTGTGAAGGAGATATTTTGATTAAGAAAAGATAATTTAAAAATATAAATACAATGAAGGATATATCCCAAATATTTAAATCTGATATAAAAAAAGAAGATGGTATTTTTTGCTGTATGAATGACCATTTTGTCAGTGGAGATAATCAAAAATATATGAAAATGTATGATTGGATGTCTTTCTTTTATGATTTTGGAGAAAAATGGATAGGAAAACTCAAGTATGGAAATGGCATTGACCGCCTGCGTACGGAATTGATGAGCCGCTTGGAATGGAAGAATGCTATTTCGGTACTTTATGTTTCCATAGGTACAGGGGCAGACTTGCGTTATCTACCGCAAGGGATTGATCTGAAAACAATAGACCTTGTAGGAGCTGATATTTCTATGGGAATGCTCAAAAGATGTAAGAAACAGTGGCAAAAGAAAACAAACCTTACCCTTGTGCAATGTCCGGCAGAGGAATTACCTTTTGCCGATAACACGTTTGATATTGTTTTTCACAACGGAGGTATTAATTTTTTCAACGATAAAGCCCTTGCTATGAGCGAAATGCTCCGAGTTGCCAAACCAGGAAGCAAACTCCTTATCGCCGATGAGACTGCCGACTTTGTAGAGACCCAGTACAAGAAAAGCGTCTTTTCTAAATCCTATTTTGAAGGCAAAACGGTTGATTTGAACGCCATAGAACAATGTATCCCAGCATCAGTGGCTGAAAAGAAAACAGAATTATTCTGGAATAACAAATTTTATGGAATCACTTTTAGAAAAAGCAACTAAATGAATG
>ERZ773054.1764-NODE-1764-length-12252-cov-4.317619_pt1 | contig 12252 bp, 16 predicted proteins | sample MGYA00580630_ERZ773054 | MGnify/ENA primary metagenome ERZ773054 (study PRJEB29015, sample SAMEA2737994) | human oral metagenome | biome: human oral; feature: human-associated habitat; material: dental | place: China | collected 2115 ... | reverse complement strand
CCCCATCTCGCCTGCAGCATTGATCCATGCACAGCCACGGTGCCCTGCCTCCGATAGCCAGTCATAGAGCCAGTCAAAAATCGCCACAAGATGCCGATCTTCACTGGCCTTATCTACATAAGCTTTCAAGTCCGCATGCCATTTTTCATCGCGCCGCCGCAGCATAGACACAGCTAACTGCTCTTTGTTTCCAACCAGGGCATAGATGCGTTTCAGCGACAGTCCAGAGGTGGAGCGAATTTCATCCATACCCACGGCCTGGTAACCACGCTCATAAAAAAGATACTCGGCGGTATCGAGAAGCTTTTCCAGTTCAGCAGTACTCATAAGACTCTCCCTCCAACCTTGACTCTTGCATGGAGAACGATCGTTCTCTAGGCTAACACATATCGCGCGAACGATCGTTCGCGATGTTTCATAGGAGCACAGAATGCCAACCCCGTGGTTCACCCTGAGAAAAAGCGATGCCCCTCCACGGCCTCCATGGAGACAGATCGCTGCCGTGACGGTCATGTCAATAATGGCGCTCATAGTGTTGGCTTTCATCGGAGAAATTACGGGATTCGCGTTACTAACCCCACCCCTTGCAGCCAGCATGGCACTCATCGCGGGATGCCCCAATCTCCCACTTTCTCAGCCACGAAACGTTATCGGTGGGCAATTACTTTCCGCCATTGTTGGCTGCGCAGTGGGTGTTGTCAGCCATTCAATATGGGCGTTGGCCATCGCAGGCGGCCTCGCGCTTGGGGTAATGCTGGCGGCACGTGCGGCGCACTCCCCCGCCGCAGCAACCGCCATCCTGGGGGCTGTCATACCTTCTGGGCAACTGACTTTTATCCTATGCGCAGGTATAGCTGCCGCAATCCTGGTTCTTATTGGGGCAATAAGCGCAAAAATATCAACAACAAAGTACCCAATCTACTGGTGGTAAGGAGACTTCTCACATGTCCATAGCGAAAATCCATTCAGCGGCACCCCTAACCCCCGTCAAAAGATGAAATGTGCGCCCAATTTTCCGACGTCGCACAACGACTTGGCTCATATCGAGCCGTGGACCCAGCAGGTGAGGTTGGAATTGAAGTCATTGTTGGTGAATCTAACGATGGTCGCCTGGTTCAATTACCAGTAACATACCGAGCCTCTTCAGATGCCCTACCAGGCGAGATCATGACTATACACCACTCCGTATTGGGCAGCCGATCCATCTCATACGCAACCTCAGATCCTGTGGCGATAACCGAATTCATTCGACTCATCATGACTGGCAAGAAATGTGCCGACTACTCGGCAGGTGGCCCATTATTTGTGGTCGCAGGCTCAGGCAATTCACCAAACAGCACCGTGACCAACCCAGACATCACAACCTACGGTTCCACACATGCTTCTGGCACCATACACATCGACGGCGAGCGACGTGAATTTTCACTATCCTTTCCGCCCATTAATGACGCCGCGACAGTCAAGGATTCCACGTTGGCTTTGGTAGCAACCCAATCAGACTCATCTTTTCCAGTGGCGTACCTCACGCTTAGCTAGAGCCGCGATAGAAACCCCACCGCACCTGGGCGCGCCAGCGACGGGGCGTCGTCAAGCAGTTTCAGTTTCGGGTGCCTTTCGAACGCTAACCAGCGCCACCGCAACAATGACGACGGCGGCGGCAACAGCGAAGGTCAGGCTGGTGTGCTCGGCGGCGAAACCGATCAGCGGCGGTCCCCCAAGGTGCGCGGCGTAACCAATGATGCTGAGCGCAGCCGCGACCTCCGCCAGATGTTTCGGCGCGACGCGACCACCACGCGCCAAGGCGAGCGGAAACAGAGGTCCGACGAAGAAACCCGTCACCACGATGCCAGTCATAACCAAGGGAACTGATCCCGTGGCACAAGCCGCCGGAATGGTCAGCGCAATAATAATTGCCGTAAACAGCAAGAATGTGCTTTCACGGACTCGGTGCATGATGGTGTCGCTGATGGATCGGGAGATGAACATGGCAACGCAGCAGCAGCGCAGACCAGTCCGTCAGCATGCCCTCCAGCAGGAAAGCTCCGATCGTAATGATGCCGACGGCCAGCAGAAGCTTGGAGTAAAAATGCAGGCCAAGTGCTGATTCCTGGCGCGGTTCCCGGATCGATGCGGGTGGGGGCGTCGATACGCGTTCCTGGCGGGGAGCCCTGGTGTGCAGAATCACCGAAGCGACGGTCGAGGCCGCGAGCAATGCAACACTTACCGCCGCGAAATGCGTGCCGCTAGCCGCATGACCATTCGAAAAGCACTTGGCTGAAATCGCGAGCGGCAAGCTGCTCGGGCGTGATCAGCCAGTTGGCTGTGCCCATGTCACCCCACATAATCTCGATGTTGCGTGAGTCTTCTCCTCCCCGCGGATCACGTACATCCTCAGAGACGATGGTCAGCAGGTCAACGGTGTAGTTTTTAAGGTTGTCTTCGAACTCACGTGGATCATTCTGCACAAAAATTGGCTTGCCGCCGATCTTATGGAACTCTGCGAAATCGTCGAAGAAATCCGTGACGAGTTCGTCGCTCAGGTCATCGAGTTCATCCAATTCCTCAATGGTTTGATCGGGGTACAGGCTATTCCACTGCTCCACAAAGGCATCGAAGAAGTCCTCGGACAAGATCACGTCCCCCTGCTGAATAACCTCAAAGCCGAGGGCCAATTCCACATCCTCCGGGCAGATGGGCCAGCCCACGTCATCCCAATCAACCCGCGGAAGAGCCGCGTTGGCATTAGGTATGCCGAGTTCCGGGTAATAGGTCACGCGGGTGTTGTCCTGCGCGATAGGGTTCTCAAAATCCATGCCCCACAGACCATCCGCGAGGTTCATCCAGAACTGCACGATTCCAGTTTTTGGATATACGTCATTATCCGGCAGTTCAGCGCAGTTAATCTGCGCTATCATACCCAGCGGGTCACCATCGGCATTGGTGGGCGCATCCACACCTTCTGGTAGGTACGGCACTCCCCCGAACTTCGAAGAAGTCACTGGCAGCGGCTCTGGCGAGACAGTGGTGGTGATGCGAATTACCTGACTCTGATCACGCTCGTTCAACAGCGACATCACCGTGCGCACCTGGTCAAGAATCTTTCCCACTATCAACTCCCTTGTGTTATCACACCTGCTTTCTATCTACTATGCCATAGGCCGCTACTCGATGCCGCAAGCCGCACGTTTCCAACACTGGTTCCTGAAGGCTGGATCAAGGCTGGATCACCCTAGCCGCATGACCATTCGAAAAGCACCTGACTGAAATCGCAGGCAGCCAGCTGTTCGGGCGTGATCAGCCAGTTGGCTGTACCCAGATCTCCCCACAGAATCTCGGCGAGGTGCGGGTAGGAACGCGGCCCCGCCTGCGGATCACGAAAGACTTCAGAAACCATAGTCAGCAAGTTGGCGGTGTAGTTTTTAAGGTTGTCCCTGACATCACGCGGATCACCTTGAACAAAAATTGGCTTCCCACCAATTTTATGGAACTCTGCAAAATCGTCGAAGAAATCTGTGACAGGTTCATCGCTTAGATCATCAAGGTCCCACAAGCTCTTAATGGTTTGATCGGGGTACAGACTATTCCACTGATGCACAAACACATCAAAAAAGTCCTCGGACAGAACCGCCTCGCCTTGCTCAATAGCCTCAAAACCGAGAGCCAACTCCATATCCAATGGCGAAATAGGCCAATAAACAGGAAATTCACCCTCCTGCTGATCAACCTGGGCAAGTCCCACACCAGAATTGGGCGCACCAATTTCCGGGTAATACATCACGCGATTATTGTCCTGCGCGATGGGATTATCATAATTCGCACCATACAGATCATCCGTCGGGTCCAGCCAGAACTGCAGGATCCCAGTTTTCGGATAAATATCATTGTCCGGCAGTTCCGCGCAGTTAATCTGCGCAATCATACCCAACGGATCACCATGAGCATTGGTGGGCGCATCCACACCTTCTGGAAGGTAGGACACTCCCCCAAACTTCGAGGAAGTCACTGGCAGCGGCCCCGACGCAACCATAGGAGTGATACGAATCACCCGACTCCGATCGCCCTCATTCAGCAACGACATCACCCTACGTGCCTGATCAAGAATCTTTCCCACTGTACAACTCCTCCGGCTATCACACATACTTCCTGACCACTATGCCACAGATCTGCTTTTCGACGCCGCTACCTGGAGGTTTCCGAAAAAATGATTACCGAAAGCTGTTGGCATCTAATCTTACCGCCTATATAACTAAAATCCTCCTAGATATTTCTGTAGAAATAATATTGCCCATAACAAAACAGTAACAAAATGCTCAGCCATCCCAAAAAGTTACACACAACGACAATTCTGATAATAAGATCACAACACCCACACATTATTCACCGTCAAAAAACATGCTCTGGCCTGCACATATGTAACTTAACATCACAAATGCATCACAAATTCATATCGCTACAAAGTTGCATCTTCGACACAAATACAATTAAGCTCTTCCACCAAGAAGTCAGTTACTGTACGATATTTTTATCTGTAAATCTAGTTTCATCATGAGGAGCAGGCTTATGAATACCCGACGTTCCACAGCGCGCCCGTTGTCAGTGTGTGTCCTCCTAGCAATGGGGGCAATTTCACTGGCTGCGTGTGGTAACCAGAGCGGCAACGATGTTGATAACAGTTCACAAGCACAGTCATCAACATCCGCTGCAGCGTCCTCATCAGAGACAACATCAAAGAAAAAAGAAGCAGATTTGTCGGTGGATCAGAGCATGGGTGGGGTCGCTGCGGTGTGGCAGTTCCCGGTCGTCTTTTCTGGATGGAAAATTGGTCAGTTAGATCAACCTGGCGCCATGCAGTTGACCAATGACAAGGGTGGGCAGTACACAGCAACGCAAAGTGCATATCCTTCCCCGCCAGCCCCTGGGGATCGCGCCGCAACCCAAGAGCAGACGGATAAGTGGATTCAGGATATTCAGGCAAAAACAACAGGCTTGCAGCACAAAACCGCCGATTCGACGGAGATTACAGCGTCGGGTCAACCGGTGCAGATGATGCGCACCGATGCCGAGTATGTTGGTGCGGATGGCCAGAATTATCGTGCGGTTGTGTGGATTCGTGCGTTTACCCAAGGCACAAAACCTGGCTTTGTATCGTTAACGTATGCAACCCCAACGTCGTCGTTTTCCGAGGAAGAGTTAAAGGGTATGCTGGAGCAGACAAAATTGATGAACATCGAAAGTTCGCAATTGAACATGTAGGATTCTACCCCATGACACACACGCATCAGGACGTACAACAGAAACTTCCCGTTGCGGAAATCCTGTTCACCGGTTTCACCATCATCACCACGGATGGGCTTAACATCACAAGTCGGCCCCTGTCCGGTACTGATATGTTTCTTTTATGCGGCTATGCTGCGGAAACCGCGTTATGTGTGTGGATTGCATTCCGTCATTCCCACCGCACCACCCATCCGAACAACTTCGTTCGCGCACTCATCTTCATGGCTATTGTGGCGGTATCGTGTTGGGCCGTTCCCAGCAATATAACCCGCCTTTTAGCTATTATTGCCACACTCGTGTATATCGCATATGTCCTGCGCTATGGAAAGTAGCACTCAGCTAGTCCAAGGATTCCCCCACGCCTGATTCAGCCAGTTTAATAATGGCCTCACGCCGCGCTTTGAGCTTTTTCGCTTGGCGGCTAATGTCCCGCAATGATGCCCGTACTTCCCGCGCAACATCGGGGCACATTCCCACCCGAACGCTACCTTCGTCGTCAAGTTCAAAGCAAGGCAGAATAATGGCTGCGGCGCGGAGGGAAAACCCGGCGTCGAGAAGCATAGTAATGCGGGTGACAGTGTTAATAGTGGCGGGGCTGAAACATCGGTATCCGTTGCTCATTCGGGTGGAGGTAATAAGCCCACATTTTTCGTAGTGCCGCAGTGATCGCACGGATACCCCGGTGGCGCTGGCCAGCTGGCCGATCAGAAGTTCCTGGTTATCCATAACTTGACCCTAACATCAGTGTCAGGGTTTAGCATCCGCACCATGATCCACTTCAATCGACACAACACGCGCCCCATTGCGTTGGCGCACGGCGCGGGCGGCGCCATAGACGATAATTTCGCAGACATTGCGCATGCCCTGCGGGACGAGTTTCATCTCTTCGGGCATAACTACCCAGGAAGCGGCGACACACCCGCCGATAATGCACCCCTGAGCATCGAAGAACAGGCCGATAAGCTCATCAACTCCGCACTCGAACTCGGTTATTTCAGGTTTCCCGTTTTTGGATATTCCCTGGGCACAACCGTCGCCGTCACTGCCGCTTATCGACGCCCCGATGCTGTCACCGCCCTCATCCTTCTCGCTGGTTTTCCCCGTGCGGATGCCCAGGCCACGCTATTTAGCAGCCTCTACGCATCGTTGGCGCAGGAAGGCCGCTACAAGGATCTGGCACACCTGCTGATGTGGGCGCAGTCCCCGGCGGTGCTGGGCGAAACCACTGAACCGAACACGCAGGTAGAACAGCTCACTGCGCAACTCAATCCCGCAGCTCAGGGGCATGTGCCGCAGATGGAGGCCGTGGCCACGGCAGATGTCACCCAGCTCCTCCCCCACATCACAGTCCCAGTGCTGGTGATTGTTGCTGGCCAGGACCGTATTGTATTGCCGGAATCGACGCGTGAGCTGGCACGCCTACTCCCGAACAGCCACATCGTGGAACTCCCCGAGGCCGGTCATGTACCCACGCCCGAAGAATCTCGCCGCATTGCTAAGGGCGTGCAGGGTTTTCTAGCATCTGTGGATGCTCAACGTTAGCCAGAGTGGTGGCCTGAATGAGTTCTTGCAGGTCAACCTGCGAATATGATGCCGATGGGCATGCATAGTTGAGGGTCACCACCACCGGCGTGCGCTCATTGGCAAATACCCTCAGCCACGCGCTTGAGCGATGGGTAGCACCGTCGGGAGTGGCGTAGTCAGTGTTCACCCGCAGCATATCCACCGGATCGCCGGGAACACCCTGCGCACCAACAGGCGGGTTGGGTTCACCTGGAAGACCGCTGAAGCGCCGAATATCCGTGGCGGGTTCTGTGTTGGAGATAGGGTTGACGGTATTTTTCTTAAACGTTTTGATCCACAGGTTGGCCTGCACCTGGGTTTCCTGCTGGTCGGTGGCCTGCATGGTTGCTTTGAAGAGGTGCTGGGTGGCGGTGAATCGGCAGCCGTGTGCGTTGGCTAGTTGGAGCACGCCCGGCTCGTTGATGTCAGTTGTTTGCCAGCCGAGTGCTTGCCAGGGGAATTCCCAGGCCACGGCCCCATGGTTCAGTGCGGGGTTGACAGGAGCGCCCGCCGAAGCGGGGGCCGCGCTGGGGCTGGGTGCTGAGGTGGGGGCGCTTTCAGGGGAGGCGTTCTGCGATGCGGCCGCAGCGGCGCCGCGCACCGAGTCTCCGCTTTCGAGGGTGTTGGTGCCGTCTGCACAGGAGCTGAGTGCGAATAACCCCGCCGTGACCAGCGCGCATACCGCCACCAACCGGTTGGTCGTGTATTGAGTTGTCATCACCACACCCCTCAGAAGCGCCAATAGTAGTTTGCCCAGCAAATTTTTATCCACAAGCAGCATACATGACACATGTCACCTGTGAGGGCAAGATCTCATCTTTAGCTACCTCAATCACAGTGCGCTTCCACCCCTGCCAACCTCCGCTCCACGACGCCCCACCCCCTCACCGCGCCATAACAGACAATGGTGCGGGAGGAGGGGCGTCGATAAGCACCTACGTGCTGTGCATCTTGATGAATTTCGGGGAAACAGCCACCACAATGGCGGTGATAACCGCAGCACACAACAGTAAGGGACCTGCGGTTTCCAGGCCGCTGCCGTCGCCGATGGAGACAGATCCGATGCTGAGCGTGCGGGTAACAATACCTTGAGGCATCACATACCCGATGATGCCGATGGGCATCGGAGCCATTGCCCCGATGGTCCCAACAACGCACCCGAGGAAGCAGATCACCACCGGCATGGCAAAGGATCTGAGTAGTCCGGAGAGCAGGGATTGCAGAGCAACCAGCGGAACGGCCACCAACACAGCCAAAAGGCCCGCAACCAGGTACATTACTGGCGGTTGCCCCGCATCGGCCGTGCCGTTATCCACGATGAACAGCCCCACTATCCACGTTCCAGCCAGCAGAATAATCTGCATAAACGCCACGGGAATAATGATCACCACGATTTTGCACAAGATGAGCGATAATGCATTACTCGTGTTAGTACGTAGGAGATTCCAGTTTGTGCCCTGGTGTTCCATTCTCCAGGCGGCTGCCGCAAGCAGCCCCACCCCCATGGATAAATAAAACATTCCATAGAAGAGGAATACTTGACCAAAGAGGGATGCCCACGCTTGGTCAAGCACTTCCCTGTTGCCCCAATAGTTCAGACTGCCGGTAGTTACCGCCAGTAGCGGCAGGATCACAGCTATAACCCACAGGCTTGAGCGCTTGAGTTTAATAATTTCTGCACGCAGCATTGCCTTAGTTACCTTTCCATGCGATTCAGTTTATAAACACCCATTCCAAACACCGCCATAGATACAACACAGAATCCGATGATCCAGAAGTAATTCGGCATAATGTATTCCGGCCCGGTTGGGGTGAAGGTTGCATGCATGCTCACGGCATAATAGCCCCAGGGAATAAACCTGACAACAACACCGGGCAGCAGTAACGAAAACACCGCCACAAACGCCCCCAGCACGCCGACACCCAGGTTGACCAGCTGATTATCCACATATGCGGCAAGAATGACATGGAGGAGTCCCAAAGAAACATTGACCACCATCAGGCACACGGCATAGCCCAGCCAATATGTCGCTTCAAAATCCACAGACCCGAGCCGAAGGAATCCAATACCAATAATGGCCGCGAATTCTATCGCAACAATCACTGTTGTGATAATGCCAGTCAGTATGGCTTTGGTGGTGCAGAGTTTTCCGCGCGGAATTCCCGCTGTTCCTGCAACCTGCCATCCGTTTCCCTCATGCTCTATTTCCACCAGTCTCGTGGCAACAAGGCTCACAAAAATCGGGGATAGCAGCGCCTGCACCATGCCCACCATGGTCAAGAGTTCAACGAAACCTATGCCCGATGCTTTTCCCAGAATTTGCGCCACACTCATCAGGATCACCGCCGCCATAATCGCGAAGATCAGCAAACCCATGCGCATTCTGCGCAGCTTTTTCACTTCCAGCAGTATCATTACAAACTCCCCTGCACTGTGAGGTCCATAAAGACTTCTTCCAGGGATTGTTGGGCGCGCCGCGCCTCAAAGATCGGCACATTGAGCGCAGCCATTTGCCCCAACAGCCAGGCAACATTCTCCCTGCTCAGATTAGGAACGGCCACGGTAGTGTCGGTGAGTTGCCGGGCGTTCGGCAGGGTCAGCAGCTCTGGAATCCTCTCCACCTCAGTCTCTAGGATGAGGTCGGGAATGCTCTGCCCCAGCAGTTCTTCACGGCTTCCCTGGAAAATCAGCCGACCCCGGTCAATAATGCCCAGCATCGTCGCGGTTTTATCCACCTCGTCCAGCAGGTGGCTGGACACCATTACGGTGATACCTTGGGCTGCTAACTCAATCAGCAGTTCGCGCACCTCCTCAATGCCCGCCGGGTCAAGGCCGTTCGCTGGCTCATCTAGGATCAGCAGCTTCGGATTCCGGGCCAACGCCATGGCGATTCCCAACCGTTGCTTCATGCCTAAGGAATAGTTTTTAACCAGCTTGTCTTTGTGCGCCGTCAGGTGCACCGTCTCCAGCGCCTGCTCGATGTTGCGCCGCTCCAGGCCCAGCATCGACTCCACAACGCACATGTTTTCCCAACCAGTCAGATGCCCATATCCGGGAGGTGCCTCAATCATCGACCCGATGGTGCGCAGCAACCGCGCACGGTTCGAATGGTTCAGACGCTGCCCGAACAGGTACACCTCACCCGCCGTCGGTTCCATCAACCCCAGCAGCATTTTCATGGTGGTGGACTTGCCGGACCCATTCGGTCCTAGAAAGCCGTACACGACCCCGCTCGGAACCTGCAGCTCCAGCGAATCCACCACCGTCTCCTTACCGAACCGCTTAGTCAGCCCCAGCGTTCGGATTACATTCATCTCATGCGTGCTCATGTCCTTCATCATCGCTGGTAACACCCCTGTCGCTCATCACCCTGGAGACTGAAACCCCAGGTCATACCCCAGGCTGATGAATCCATTCACCGCTTGTCGACGCCCACCCCAACAGCACTCGCGCTACACTTCAGGCAGCAGCAACACCTTGAAAGGACACTCCCGTGGGCGGATTCTTCACACTCAGCACCCCTGAACTGCGACGCCGATGCCAGGCCATCGCGGTGCTGGACGCTATCGCATCGCCTGAGTGGGAGGGGCGTCGATACTCATGGAACCCCAGCTGGGATGACGGCGAACAAGTATTGGAAGGACGCGATGGACAGGGTGACTCCCTACTTATCCTCTTCCGAGATGAGGGCATGTCCATCAACCTGTTCAGCATGGAGGGCCAGCTCGTTGAAGTCATTCCAGGTGCTTTTGAGAAATTCTTCCTTGGAGAACCCGTAGCGACCCTCGGGACCACCTCATACTGGTGGCGCGTAGGAAACGGTGGTGATTGGTGTGGGAACCCCACCACCGACGCACCCGACTGGCTCCGACTCATCGCTGACGGACGGGATAGCTATCTTAACGACGCCGAAGACTACTTTGACGACAGCCTCAACTACACACGCGCAGCCTCGGCGGTCGTCTCACTGATCTACGACTTCACACCCCTCACCCGCGACATGGTGCTCGCCCTCTCCCCGGACTTCGACGACTGGGACCAACTCGCCGCCGATCTGGAAGAGATTGGGTATCCGGCGGGCGGGATTGGGGAGGCTAGGAACACTGCCAATAGCCAGCAGTGACCTCGCCGCTCTCCGGCTTCCAGTACAAATACAATGCCCCATAGAAAAACGGGTATGTTGTTGCAAGATCGTCTGGGTAGCCTGCCTCATCGATTTGCATGAGGAATTCCCAGCCGTCGCGATCAAGAGCGTCTGTGTAATACTCTTCCTCCTGGATCATCTCGGGTTGGCCCACAATGATCAACCCCTCTTCATCGCCTGATTCAATGGAAGTGAGGTTCAGATAGTCGCAGGTGAAGCGCGTATCAGAGCCTTCTGCAGACGGTTCATGGGTGAACACTCGTACGGCACAATCTGGGTAGATTCTGCGTTGCAGCAGTTCGTCGGGATCGCCGTTGAAGAATACCGACACCTGTGTTTCTAGCTGATAGGGGTGCTGAAAGCTGCCATAAAACAACAAACCTTCCAGCTCATTACCCATATGTTCACACCATTGCGGCGCATTGCCGCCGATACGACATCTCACAAAACCAACCTCTCAGGTATGTATATCTCCAGGCGGAAAAACCGGCTTTTTTGAACCTGGGGTTATACATACTTTCATGCAAACATTTGCACTAACACTGTTCAATCATTCCTTAACCGGCCACAGCCTGCAAAAACGGCAGTTTGGCAGAGCACAAAACCCCAAAACCCCTGAACAACGTTAGTGCAAACATTTGCATAAAGGTAGGTCTACCGCTAGGCCCGAAAACACCCCTTTTCCGAGCCCGGCGATGGACCTACCTGACACACCAACCCAACACCTATAACTCCACCTCTACCCACACGGGTTCCGGCACGAGCTCGACACCAAAAACATCAAGGACCCCATCGCGGACTTCGCGCGCCAACGCTACAAGGTCGGCGGTGGTGGCGTTGCCGCGGTTCGTTAACGCCAAAGTATGTTTGGTGGACAGCCGAGCAGTGGCACCCTCACCAGGATGCCCTTTGGTGAACCCGGCGCGGTCAATGAGCCAGGCTGCGGAGAGTTTGCGCTGGTCGTCACCTACGTCGAAGCAGGGCATGCGTTCGGCATCATCGGCCCCACGCAGCTCGGCGGCCACGGCGCGGACTTTTTCAGCCAACGCCGCAGAAACAATCGGGTTGGTAAAGAAGGACCCAGCTGACCAGGTGTCGTGGTCGGACGGGTCGTAGACCATGCCTTTTCCTCTGCGTAGTTCTAGTACCGCCTCGCGCACCTCCCCCACCGGTCGCCGCGCCCCAGAAGCCCCAGAACCCTCAGAACCCGAAACCCCTAATGTCCGCGCGAGCTCCCCGAATCGTAGAGGCGCAGATAGCCCGTCCA
>ERZ773054.1761-NODE-1761-length-12283-cov-5.658325_pt1 | contig 12283 bp, 9 predicted proteins | sample MGYA00580630_ERZ773054 | MGnify/ENA primary metagenome ERZ773054 (study PRJEB29015, sample SAMEA2737994) | human oral metagenome | biome: human oral; feature: human-associated habitat; material: dental | place: China | collected 2115 ... | reverse complement strand
GAATCTTGTAGTATTGTTCGCTATCGGTAGTCATTGGGTGCAAAGTTACCGTTTTATTGATAAATGGCAATATGCATTAGTAGGATGGCAAGTACGAATTTCGTCCTTTTTTACTACTTTTGCAGCGTTTATTTTTGACGGACAATAGTAATGGTTAGAAACAATATCCTTAGAATAACATTGATTTCATTGGGAATAATATCGCTGACGCTCGGTATCATCGGTATTTTCGTACCCGTACTGCCGACTACACCTTTTTTGTTGGCATCGGTAGCATTGTTTGCAAAAAGTTCTCCAAAACTATATTACAAACTACTAAACAACAAATATTTAGGAGAATACATCAAGAACTTTAGAGTACACAAATCGATACCTTTGAAGACAAAAATATTCGCCATTAGCGTGCTGTGGATTTCCATCGCAACATCGATAATATTTTTCATCAAAATATTGTGGGTCAAAATATTAGTGGCAACAATAGCAGCAATTGTTACTCTCTATATTTCGAGGTTCAAGACGAGGCGAGATTAAAACAGTATTTTGTCTTCGAGTTTATTTATCTCGGTAAGTACTCTCTTTATCTTCTCCATCGTAGCCACTGTAGTAGGTACAAGTGGCAACCTTAAATTATTCTTTATCAGCCCCATAACCGACAGCATCGATTTCACTCCGGCAGGGTTTCCGTCGACAAAAAGTAAGTCCATCAATTCGGTAAACCGATAATGTATCTCGCGCGCACCGATAAGGTCGCCTCTGAGTGCAAACCGCACCATCGAACCGAATTCTTTCGGGAAGGCATTGCCGATAACAGAGATAACTCCCTCTGCTCCAAGCGTTATCAGCGGAAAAGTGATACCATCGTCGCCGGAGATGACCATAAAGTTTTTGGGCTTATTCTTAATGATTTCGTCTATCTGGTGGAAATTGCCCGATGCCTCCTTGATAGCCACTATGTTAGGAAACTCCTTGGCAAGCCGTAAAGTAGTCTGCGAGGTGATATTCACCGAAGTTCGTCCGGGAACGTTATAGAGTATCAGCGGTATTTCGGCAACCGTCGCAATGGCTTTATAGTGTTGATACAGACCTTCTTGCGAAGGCTTGTTGTAATACGGTGCTACCGACAATATCGCCGATATACCTTCGAGATCGGTGTTTTTTATCTGCTCTACTACCCCCGATGTGTTGTTGCCGCCTATGCCAAGTACTATCGGGATACGATTGTCGTTTTTCTTTATTACGAATCGTACTATCTGCTCTTTCTCCTCAGGCGTCAGAGTGGGAGTCTCGGCTGTAGTACCACAGACCACCAAATAGTTTGTGTTACAGTCTATTTGGTACTCTATAAGGTTACCCAGCGAGTCGTAGTCTATGCTGCCGTCGTCGTTGAATGGAGTTACGAGGGCTACTCCCATTCCTATCAGTTTATTTTTGGTCATAGACATAGTAATTTTATCATTATATACCGGTAATCAGATTGTTATCGATTTTATTGAGGTAGTAACGAAATTGGTCTAAAACGAATATATCGTCCGTATTATCCGATTTTTCTGTATTTAGTACAAAGTTGAAACCTAAGTCTTTACGCATATCCGTAGAGCAATACAATATCGCTTTTGCCTCCATAAGAATGTAAAGAAGAGGGATATAACTTTTTCTCGTAAGGTCGAATACGGCATCGAACTCCGTGGTTTGCAATGGTTTCATTATATCTTCTTGCGGGCGACCAAGAAAAGAGAGTTGTTTCCTTGCAAACACTATCCTTTTGGTAGTCGACTCTATTACAGTACTTTTCCTACGCACGTAGCAATATATCGTAGCATCTATATTGCTTGCCTTCATCCACTCTTCGAGCCGTGTTATTTTCGATAAATCCTTATCGCTATCGATACAGAGTGTTAATAAACAGCTTCTTATCTTCGAATACGACAAAAACTCCCTTTGAACCCCTTTTCTGAGATTCTTCCTAATTTTTCTCTTTACTATGTACCGTTTTATATTTCTGAAAATCAAGCTAAAAACGCAAAAAGATAGTTATTACTTACCGTATTGTTTTTCGTAGTACTTCTGATATTCACCGGAAGTAACATTTTTTACCCACTCTTCATTAGCTAGGTACCAATCGACTGTTTTCTCGAGCCCTTCTTCGAATGTAAGAGAGGGAGTCCAGCCGAGTTCGTTTTTAAGTTTCGACGAATCGATGGCATATCGGAGGTCGTGGCCGGCACGGTCGGTAACGAATGTTATAAGTTTCTGACTTTCACCTTGTGGGCGAGAGAGTTTTCTGTCCATAATATCGCAAAGAAGACGTATAAGGTCGATATTTTTCCACTCGTTGTTGCCACCGATATTGTACGTATCGCCGTCTTTACCTCTGTGGAATATGGTATCGATAGCGGCAGCGTGGTCTTCGACGAACAGCCAATCGCGAACATTTTCGCCCTTGCCGTAGATGGGTATCGATTTATTAAGCTTTATATTGTTGATTGCCAGCGGTATAAGCTTTTCGGGAAAATGATGCGAACCGTAGTTGTTCGAACAGTTCGATATTACGATAGGCAAGCCGTATGTATCGTGGAAAGCACGTACAAAATGGTCCGACGAGGCTTTCGATGCCGAATAGGGCGAATGCGGGTCGTAACGAGTGCTTTCGGTGAAAAACGTACCGTCGAATTCCAATGCCCCGTAAACCTCATCGGTCGATACATGGTAGAAACGTTTGCCTTCGGGCGAATCTTTCCACAGCTCTTTGGCGCAATGTAGTAAATTGCAGGTACCAAGCACATTAGTACGTATAAACACAAACGGGTCGGTAATGCTTCTATCGACGTGGCTTTCGGCAGCCAGATGCACTACCCCATCGGGGCGATACTGGGCAAAAAGCCTCTTGAGGCTCTCGAAATCGGTAATATCGACCTTTTCAAATATATAGTTTGGCTTCGATGCTATATCTTCGAGGTTTGCCAGATTACCGGCATAGGTGAGTGCATCGAGGTTTATTACATTATAATCAGGATATTTAGTTACAAAACGGCGTACTACGTGCGAGCCGATAAATCCCGCACCGCCTGTGATAAAAATAGTCTTGGTCATATTTTTTTGTCGCTTATAATTTTGTGCAAAGATACGTTTTTTTTGCAAAGGTAAAAAATGTAGGGTAGCCCCATCGCCTATACCTACTCCCGACCGACTATTATGCCGCCGCCGAGTATCAGGTCGTTTTTGTAGAATACTACCGACTGGCCGGGAGCTATAGCCCATACGGGCACGTCGAAATCGACTCTTACGGAGCTGTCGTCGAAATATAGCTTTGCTCCCACAGCAGGGCTTTTGTAGCGAATACGGGCTTCGACCTCGATACCGTCGTATAGGCTGCTTCGGTCGACAAATATCGTATCTTTCGCATACAATCGGCTGCTCTGCAGGTCTTCGCGGTCTGCCAAAACCACCTCGTTGGTAGCGGGGCGTATATCGGCAACAAACATCGGACGTCCGAGAGCTATCCGAAGTCCTTTGCGTTGTCCGACAGTGTAGTTGGGGTATCCGCTGTGCTGTCCGAGTATATTCCCTTTCGGGTCGACAAAATTGCCCTGCCGACAAATATCGGAATAGTTTTCTGCCTCTTTTTCAAGAAATTCCCTGTAATCATTGTTTGACACAAAACATATTTCTTGGCTTTCGGGCTTCTTCGATAGTTTCTCGAATCCTGCCTCCAAGGCGATACGTCGTACTTCGGGCTTCGTAAGCTGCCCCAATGGAAACACGGTACGGTGCAGCAGGCTTTGCGGTAGCTGCCAAAGGAAATATGTCTGGTCTTTGGCGGTGTCTACGCCTTTTTTGAGGTAATAATGCCCGTCTTTGTGTTCGATTCGAGCATAATGTCCGGTAGCAATATACTTACAATCAAGGCTATCGGCGAGCTTTGCCACCTCGTGCCATTTGATTTTGGCGTTGCATACCACACACGGATTCGGTGTCCGACCGGCGATATACTCGTCGATAAAATTGCGTACCACACTATCTTTGAACTCTTTACGTATATCGAGAAAATGATGTGGAAAACCCATTTTCTCTGCCATTCGTTTGGCTTCGAGGATAGCATCGACCGTACAACAGCCCTTCTCTCGCTCGAAACAACCTTCCGACACACTATCCCACGTACGATAAGTAACGCCCACCACGCTATAACCCTCACGCAAAAGCAGTATTGCCGCTACGGTAGAGTCGATACCGCCGCTCATCGATAGAAGTACTTTATTATTATCGGACATATAGTTAGAGTATAATTAACGCCGTTGCAAACGACAGGCAAAGGTAGTAAATAGTTTTCTGTTTTTTCTCCTTGGAAAAAATAGAGTAATTTTGGCGTTTGTAAATCGCAAAACAGATGAATTTCAAAGAAGGAGTAGTACTTTATTTCGACAAACCACTGCGGTGGACATCTTTCGACCTCGTCAATCGCATTAGAAGTATCATAACACGCTCGACAGGAGAGAAAATCAAGGTCGGACACGCCGGCACTCTCGACCCCTTGGCAACAGGTATCGTGATACTTGCAACCGGGCGGGCTACCAAGAAAATAGAGATGTTGCAAAATACCACCAAGGAGTATGTGGCTACACTAAAACTCGGAGCCACGACTCCGTCGTTCGATATGGAGCACCCCGAAGATGCTTCGTTTCCGACCGAACATATCGATATCGATTTGATACAAAAGACTCTCGAACAGTTTCGGGGCGAGATATTACAGATACCGCCCGTATATTCTGCCGTAAAAGTGAATGGCAAACGTGCTTTCGATTATGCTCGCCAAGGCGAAAATGTGGAGCTGAAAGCCAAACCGCTGGTAATAGACGAGATAGAGGTCATAAAATTCGATATGCCTTGGCTGACACTACGTGTAGTATGTTCTAAAGGTACATATATCAGAGCTTTAGCTCGCGATATCGGTAAAGCGCTCGATTCGGGAGCATATCTGACAGCTCTCAGACGCACTCGGGTAGGCGATGTATCTGTCGCAGATTGCATTACTATCGAAGAGTTCGAGCAAACTCTCGAAGAAAAAGCTACCAAAAGCATCGACTCGAGTAATTAGAATACTGTGTAATTATCGTATAAAGACTAACTTACTATCCATCTACCGCTTTTTTACTACCTTGTCGGCCGATGATAGCTTTTTCTCTAAGAATGCGGAGGTTGTTTTCTATAGTGCGGACAGGTCTTTTAAGCTTTTGGGCTATATCGAACGTTTTTATATACGGATTATCTCGTATTAGTGAGATTATCTCTTGTTGCAACAGATTTAAACCACCATTTAAACCACCGTTTTTTAATATATCTTGTAGCGATTGCTCTATGATATTCAGTGTATATTCTATAAATGGTCTACAATCGATAGGTATGATTTGCGAGTCGGCAATAGCCTGATAATAGCCTTTTTGATATCGACGTATCATTGTCTCTATAGGGAATGTATAAAAAAGCGGTTGCCATTTCGACAAAATAAGAGTCTGCCACAAACGTCCGATACGCCCATTACCATCTCTGAACGGGTGTATGTGTTCTATCATAAAATGTATTGCTGCACTGAGTATTATAGGATGTATATCGGCAGATTCTCCCCATTGCAATAACTTTGCTACAGATTCATGAACTTCTTCCGAAGGTAGTCCTTTATGTATTGTTTTTCCGCTACTGTCTACTACAGCAACCTCTACACTACGAAAGCAACCTGCCTCTTCGGTTAAGTTTTTTGATATTGCAAGATGTACTTCCCGTTGCTTAACTACGACTTTGTTACCATAATCGTAAACGAACAGGACGAAATAGTCGGCGTCGGCGTCGGTATGCCCAATATATCGGAAGAACTTCGTAGATGCCGTGGCAGATTGTTGCCGCTGGGTTGGTATTGGATTCTGAGAGCACTGAGAGCCAAAAAATTCAAACACTTCGACCTGTTGCTAATTGCTGTGCGTCCCGATTATCAGAACAAGGGTGTAAATTCACTTTTCTTCTACGATCAGATAAAATATTTTATAAAATACGGAGTAGAATATTCTGAGACTTCGGCTATGCTCGAGACTAATATCAAAAACCAGTCGAACTGGGATTATTTCGATAATATTCAGCACAAGCGTCGCAGAGCCTATATTAAGCAAATATAGTGTGGCTACGTTTTTAGATTAACTCGTTATTTACAAACCGAAAAATAGCTATAAGGACTGCTGCGGGCAGGGTTGCAAACAGTACGCTGTCGAGGCGGTCGAGGAGACCTCCGTGTCCGGGCATAATATTCCCCGAGTCTTTGACGCCGACAGTGCGTTTTATCAGACTCTCGAGCAGGTCGCCCAATGTACCGAATATCATTATGGCAGTGCCGAGTGCAAGCCATTGTGTTGCAGTGAACGGTATGTATGAGTTTTTGGCGTAAGCCTCTAACCAGTAGACAAGCAACGCCGCTCCCCAAGTACCTACCAAACCGCCTATCAGCCCCTCCCACGACTTGTTGGGAGATATTTTGGGCGATAGCTTATGTTTGCCAATCAACGAACCAGTAAGGTATGCGAAAGTGTCGTTTACCCAAATTATGACGAAGACGGCGAGTAGTAGTTTTTTGTTGTACGAGAGAATATATGCCATAAGGCTGAAAGGTAATACTATATATATTTGTCCGAAAATAGTGTAAGCCACATTGTTTATCGGGTTTGGTGTCTTTCGGAACATCTCGATAACAGCACAGATTATCAAACACATCAAGATAAAACACATCAAGAATACGCCAATATACAGCCACGAAGGTTGTTTGTAGTAAGACACGACAGCAAAAGCTACTGCGGCACATATTGCTCCGAATATAGGAAAAGCTTTGATATTCTCTTGTTTGTTGGTTAGTGTGTGAAACTCGTATACGGTCAGGATTGCCAGCAACCCGAATATTATTTTGAAATAGATACCCCCAAGCAGTATAGCGCCTATTATCAGAGTGATATAGACAAGTCCGCTTGCAGACCTTATAAGTAGCGTTTTGATATTCATAGATAAAATTATTAGGTGTAAAATTGATTGCAAAGATACGAAATAGTTGTGAGTTTTTTGTTTATGGAAGGTGAAATTATATAAACCGTAGCTGCATAATTGTCTTACAATCTGCCGTTATACCAACTGTTGTTTGCTTTTTGTTCGGAATATGTGTGTTTTTTTTATTGTGTAGAAAAACTTGTTCTGCTATATTGAAAAACGTTATTTATGCACAATATTCATTATAAGTGAGATTATTTCTTGTTGCGACCGAATGAAATTTTCGTTTTCTTGGAAATTTTACTAACTTTGCATCTCGAAATGAAGTTATACGGCAGAGTAATATATGTATTTACAAATAGGCAGTTGCAGTGTATAAACTGCTGTAAATATTGTTTTTTCAAAAAAGGGTAATCATTTTTGTTGATAAAACGGTTACTCTTTTTTTACAGACGGCAAACGACAAAATAACCAATATATAATGAAACGAACAGACATAAAAAAGGTAATGGTAATCGGCTCTGGACCGATAGTGATAGGGCAGGCGGCGGAGTTCGACTATGCAGGAACACAGGCTTGCCTTGCTCTGAAAGAAGAGGGATACGAGGTGATATTGGCAAACTCGAACCCTGCTACTATTATGACCGATACACATATAGCCGACAAGGTCTATATGGAGCCTCTGACTTTGGAATATGTGGCAAAAATTATTCGTTTCGAGCGACCCGATGCCATTGTCCCCGGGCTTGGAGGGCAGACGGGGCTCAACCTCGCCGTACAACTTGCCAAAAAAGGTATCCTCGAAGAGTGCGATGTGGAGATACTCGGTACATCGTTTCAGAGTATCGAGATGGCAGAAGACCGCGAACTTTTCAAAGAACTTTGTAAGAGTCTGGGCGAACCGGTATTGCCGTCTAAAATAGCCAATTCGATGGAAGAGGGGCTTGCTGCGGCAGCCAAAATCGGTTATCCCGTCGTATTGCGTCCCGCGTTTACGCTTGGAGGCACGGGAGGAGGTTTTGCCGAAGACGAAGCCGAGTTTTGCGAGTTGATGCGTAATGCTCTCGCTCTCTCGCCTGTACATCAGGTATTGGTCGAAAAATCGATAAAAGGCTTCAAAGAGATTGAATACGAGGTAATTCGTGACAAAAACGATACCGCCATCGCCATCTGTAATATGGAAAACATCGACCCTGTCGGCGTTCATACGGGCGACTCGATGGTCGTTTGCCCATCGCAGACATTGACAAACAAAGAGTTTCAGCTGCTTCGCGACTCGGCATTGAAAATCATCCGTGCCCTGAAAATAGAGGGTGGCTGCAACGTACAGTTTGCTCTCGACCCGCTGAGTTTCAACTATTATCTCATAGAGGTCAATCCGCGTGTGAGCCGCAGTTCGGCCTTGGCGTCGAAAGCAAGCGGTTATCCCATAGCACGTGTCAGTGCCAAGATAGCAGTGGGCTTTACTCTCGACGAAATACGCCTCGACAATACTCCGGCAAGTTTCGAGCCGGCTCTCGACTATATCGTTACCAAGATACCGCGTTTCCCGTTCGATAAATTCTCCGAGGCGTCCAACACGCTCGGTACTCAGATGAAAGCTACGGGCGAAGTGATGTCTATTGGCAGGACTATGGGCGAAAGCCTGCTTAAAGCCGTACGTGGCTTGGAGACGGGTGTTTGCCATATTTGGCATAAAAAATTCGATGACAAAGACAACGACTATCTGATAAACTACATACGTCAGGCCACCGACGACCGACTCTATGCCATAGCCCAGCTCATACGCAACGGTGTAGACTTGGGTATGATATACAATGCCACAAAGATAGATATGTTTTTCCTCGAGAAGATAAAGAATATAGTAGAGTTCGAGGCTGTCGTAAAGGCAAATCCTATGGACGAGGATACTCTTATACAAGCCAAAGAGATGGGATTCAGCGACAAATACATCGCTATGTGTTGGTCGGTAGGAGGCAAATCGTACGACGAGGCGGATATTTTCCGCTTGCGAAAAGAAAAAGGCATTATGCCCGTCTATAAGATGATAGACACCTGCGCAAGCGAATTCTCGGCATATATACCCTATTTTTACTCTACCTACGAGCAGGAGAATGAGTCTATCGTATCTGCCAGAAAGAAAATAGTAGTACTCGGCTCGGGACCGATACGCATAGGACAGGGCATAGAGTTCGACTACTCTACCGTACACGCTATTTGGACTATACAACAGGCAGGTTATGAGGCTATTGTGATAAACAATAATCCCGAAACCGTCTCTACCGACTATGCGACTTCGGATAAACTATACTTCGAGCCGCTTACAGTCGAGGACGTAATGAATATAATTGACCTCGAAAAGCCCGACGGAGTGATAGTAACACTTGGCGGGCAGACTGCCATAAATCTTGCTGAGCCGCTACACAAACTCGGGGTAAAGATAATCGGCACCGACGTAGAGGCGATAGACCGAGCCGAGAACCGCGACAGTTTCGAGAAGGTTATGAATACGCTCGGTATTCCGCAACCTAAAGGATTGGCTGTTACCAACATTCCCGACGGCTGTCGGGTAGCTCAAGATATAGGTTATCCCGTACTCGTTCGCCCGAGTTTCGTGCTTGGCGGACGTGCTATGAAGATAGTAAACAACGAGGAGAGTCTCAAAAAATATCTGCAGACGGCGGTAGAAATCAATGTCAATCAGCCTGTTCTGGTGGATAAATATATCTCGGGCAAAGAGCTCGAAGTAGATGCCATCTGCGACGGTCGCGACGTGTTTATCCCCGGTATAATGGAGCACGTGGAGCGTACGGGTATTCATTCGGGCGATAGCATTTCGGTATATCCCACATTCTCCGTATCGCAGAAAGTAAAGGATAAAATCATCGACTACTCTGTACGATTGGGGCTCGAGATAGGTATCATAGGGCTTTTCAATATACAGTTCATAGCCGATACGAACGACGATGTATTCGTCATAGAGGTCAATCCGCGTTCGAGCCGCACTGTGCCGTTCTTGAGCAAGGCGACGGGAGTGGATATGGCAGATATTGCTACCCGCGTACAACTCGGGCACAGCCTTGCCGAACAGGGCATCGACCGAGTCTATCACGAAGAGAAAAAAAGCTGGTTCGTAAAGGCTCCCGCATTCTCTTTCAGTAAGATACGCGGAATGGACGCATACCTTTCGCCCGAGATGAAATCGACGGGTGAGGCTATCGGGTACGACAAATCGCTTACGCGTGCGCTCTACAAAGCACTGCGTTCGTCGGGAATGAATGTGGCAAACTACGGTACCATACTCGTTACCATCGCCGACTGCGACAAGCAGCGAGCCCTTCCCCTCGTGAAACGTTTCTACGATATGGGCTTCAATATAGAAGCTACAAAAGGTACGGCTAAGTTCCTAAAAGACAATGGTATCAGGACGAGGGAGAGACGAAAAATTTCGGAAGGCTCCGAAGAGATATTCGACTCGCTGCGTCAAGGACACGTCAGCTATGTGATTAATACTATCGATATTAATAAGAATATGACTACCGAAGACGGCTTCCAGATACGTCGCTGTGCGGTCGAAAACAACGTGGCTATGTTCACCTCGTTGGAGACGGTAAAGGTGCTTCTCGATGTCCTCGAGGAGATAACTCTCGGTGTCTCTACGATAGATAAGATGGAGTAAGGCTAAGACAAAGAACCTGATATTAAGCGTTTACAAAAAAACATATAAACCGTACTCTTCTTTTTTCGATAAAAAGTACTAACTTTGAAGAAAATTTTCGGATTATATAGTGCGTTTATTCTCAAATATATAAATTAAAAAATAAAATAAGACAATGGCTATTATCAAACCTTTCAAGGGCATTCGTCCCAAAAAAGAATTAGTAGAAAAGATTGCATCGCGTCCGTACGACGTACTGAATTCGGAAGAAGCGCGTGCCGAAGCTGCCGGCAATGAAATGAGTCTGTATCATATCATTAAGCCCGAAATAGACTTCCCCGTAGGTACCGACGAACACGACGAAAAAGTGTACCGTAAGGCTGCAGAAAACTTCGAGATGTTCCAAAAAAACGGTTGGCTTGTACAAGACAGTAAAGAGAATTATTACGTTTATGCTCAGACTATGAACGGTAAAACTCAGTACGGTCTCGTTGTATGTGCGTATGTAGACGACTATATGACAGGCAAAATCAAAAAACACGAGCTTACCCGCAAAGACAAAGAGGAAGACCGTATGAAACACGTTCGTGTGAACAACGCTAACGTAGAGCCCGTTTTCTTCGCTTATCCGCATAATAATGAGCTCGATGCAATAGTAAAAGAGGTAACGAAAGGTAAACCCGAATATGACTTCGTCGCAGAGCTCGACGGCTTCAGACACACCTTCTGGTTGATAGAAGATGAGGCTAAAATCAAACGTATCACCGAGATTTTTGCCACAATACCTTCGCTTTATATTGCCGACGGACACCACAGAAGTGCTGCCGCCGCTTTGGTAGGCGACGAAAAACGACGTCAGAACCCAGCCCACAAAGGCAACGAAGAGTACAACTATTTTATGGCTGTATGCTTCCCCGACGACCAGCTTACAATCATCGACTACAACCGTGTAGTCAAAGATCTGAACGGTCTGACAGACGAACAGTTCATCGAAAAGCTAAAGAAAAACTTCGACGTAGAGCTCAAAGGTAAAGACATTTACAAACCATCGAAGCTGCACAACTTCTCTATGTATCTGAGCGGCAACTGGTATTCGCTTACCGCCAAAGCCGGCACTTACGACGACAAAGACCCGATAGGTGTGCTCGACGTAACAGTGTCGTCGAACCTGATACTCGATGAGATACTCGGTATCAAAGACCTACGTACCGACAAACGTATCGATTTCGTGGGCGGTATTCGCGGACTTGGCGAGTTGAAGAGACGTGTGGATTCGGGCGAAATGCGTGTAGCTCTCGCTTTATATCCCGTATCTATGCAGCAACTTATCGACATAGCCGATACAAACAACATTATGCCGCCGAAAACTACTTGGTTCGAACCTAAACTCCGTTCGGGTCTCGTGATACATAAGTTGGTGTAAGACAAGGCAAAAATCTATTTACAATAATAAAGAGTTGTCTTCTGGTGGCTCTTTATTATTTTTTTCACGAGGAATAAAAAAATATTTTGCGGGTTAAGAAAAAAGTATTACCTTTGCACATCCGAAAACCAACACGGTGTGGTAGTTCAGCTGGTTAGAATACCTGCCTGTCACGCAGGGGGTCGCGG
>ERZ773054.1758-NODE-1758-length-12298-cov-9.321735_pt1 | contig 12298 bp, 13 predicted proteins | sample MGYA00580630_ERZ773054 | MGnify/ENA primary metagenome ERZ773054 (study PRJEB29015, sample SAMEA2737994) | human oral metagenome | biome: human oral; feature: human-associated habitat; material: dental | place: China | collected 2115 ... | reverse complement strand
CCTATATCAAGTGTAATTTTTGATTACTTAATAAATGGAAATGTATTAAGCCCAGTTCAATTATTTAGTGCAGGATTAATGATATTATCAATAATAAAAATTAGTAGATTAAATTAAGCTGTAAAAATGAACTACACTTTCAATCTTGTGTCAAAGATTTTGGGTGTAGTTTATTTTCATAAATTATTATACACTAAATAAATCATAATAATTTATTTTATATAATATTTGTATTTGTTGTGTGTCTATTTTTTGGTACAATGTTTAAGATTATATAAATATTTTATTAGGAGAGAATTTTATGAAAAAATTTGTTAGTTTAAAATTAATTGTTTTTAGTTTTATTTTAGTTGCTAGTAGTGTTTCTTTTTCAGTACCAGCTATTCAAGGAGGAACTGGAAGTGATAGTACAGTAGCAGGGATTGGAAATGATGCTAGTGGAGAAAATAGTTCTGCTTTTGGATTTCATAATACAGCTAGTGGAAAGTTTAGCTCTGCTTTTGGATTTCGTAATATAGCTAGTAAACTTCGTAGCTCTGCTTTTGGGACTGGGAATAAAGCTGATGGAGAAGATAGTTCTGCTTTTGGATCATTGAATATAGCTAGTAGAAAGTTTAGTTCTGCTTTTGGGAGCCAATATGAAGTTACTGGAAACTCTTCTGGTGCTTTTGGGGTTGGTGAATTTAATGGTTCTTATCAATACAAAAATGAAGGTAATAATTCATATATGATAGGTAATAAAAATAAAATTGCCAGTGGTTCTAATGATAACTTTATTTTAGGGAATAATGTTCATATTGGTGGTGGTATTAATAATTCAGTAGCTCTTGGCAATAATTCTACTGTTAGTGCTTCTAATACTGTTTCTGTTGGGTCTTCTACATTAAAAAGAAAGATAGTTAATGTTGGAGATGGAGAAATTTCTGCTTCTTCCACTGATGCTGTTACTGGTAGACAATTATATAGTGGAAATGGAATTGATACTGCTGCTTGGCAAAATAAATTAAATGTTACTAAAAAAAATGACTATAAAGATGCTAATGATATTGATGTTAATAAGTGGAGAACTAAACTTGGTGTTGGCTCTGGTGGAGGTGGAGGAGCTCCTGTTGATTCTTATACTAAAAGTGAAGCTGATAATAAATTTGCAAATAAAACTGATTTAGATAATTATACTAAAAAAGATGACTATAAAGATGCTAATGGCATTGATGTTGATAAGTGGAAAGCTAAGCTTGGCACTGGTGCTGGAACTGCTGATATTGAAAATTTAAGAAATGAAGTAAATGAAAAAATTGATGATGTTAAAGATGAAGTTAGAACTGTTGGTTCTTTAAGTGCAGCTCTTGCTGGATTACATCCTATGCAATATGACCCAAAAGCTCCTGTACAAGTTATGGCTGCATTGGGACATTACAGAGATAAACAATCGGTAGCTGTTGGAGCAAGTTATTATTTCAATGATAGATTTATGATGAGTACAGGTATTGCTCTTTCAGGAGAAAAGAGAACTAAAACTATGGCTAATGTGGGATTTACTTTAAAACTTGGTAAGGGTAGTGGAGTTACTTATAATGAAACTCCTTTATACACTATTCAAGATGAAGTTAAGAGATTAACTGTTGAAAATAATAAACAAGCCAAAGAAAACCAAGAATTAAAAGAAAGAGTTAGAAACTTGGAAGAAAAATTAAATATGTTATTAAAAAATAAATAAGTAAAATCTAAACTGCACCTCCAATCTTATGTTCAAGATTTTGGGTGCAGTTCTGTTTATAATTTTGAAATATCTTTTAATAAAATTTTACCTATCTCTGTTTTTGGTATAATTTTTTTATCTAATTCTTTAAAATCTTCTATAATATTTCCACTGTCAATCAAAATTATTCTATCAGCTAAAAAATAGCATAATCTAAAATCATGTGAAATAAAAATATATGTCAATTGATATTGTTTTTGAATTTTATATAATAAATCTAAAATTTTGTCCTGAACTAATGGATCTAAACCACTTAACGACTCATCAAATATCATAATTTGAGGTTTTGTTGATAAAGCTCTTGCTAAACAAACTCTTTGTAATTGCCCTCCACTTAGCTCATCTCTTTTTCTTGTAAGTAATTCCGACGATAACTCAACTTGTTCAAGTAATTCTAATACAATTTCCTTTTTTTTCTTCACATCAATATTAGGTAAAAATTGTAAAGGCTCATATATTAAATCTTCAACACTCATTCTCGGGTTTAATGCATTATAAGAGTCTTGAAACAAAAACTCTATATCTTTTGTGAAAATTTTTACTGTACCTGAATTTTGTTTTTCAAGTCCTATAATTATTTTAGCAATAGTACTTTTTCCTGAGCCACTTTCCCCCATTATTGCAAGACATTTACCTTTTTCTATATCCAAAGAAAATGAGTTTAATACCTCCTGTTCTCCATACTTTTTTGTTATATTAATAAGTTCTACTGCTTTCATTTAGCTTCCCTTTCTTTTATAAATGGTAGTTTCTAATAACTTTGCTCCAAATTCTGAATTTTCTTTAATAAGTTCTGGTTTAAGTTTTGGATTAAATTTTTCAATAACTTCACCATTTTCCATTACCAAACATCTTTCTGATATTGATTTCATCAAATAATAATCATGTGTTATCAGAATAATACTTTTACCTAGCTTGTTAAGCTCTTTGAAAATTTTTATCATCTCATAACGATTATAACTATCAAGTGCTGAAGTTACCTCATCTGCAATAATTATTTTAGCATCCAATCCTATAATGATTGCTACCATAACTCTTTGCAACATTCCTCCACTTAATTCAAAAGGATATTTATTTAGAATTTCTTCTACATTTTCTAAATTTACCTGTTTTAAATTTTTTTTAGCAAGTTCTATCACTTCATTTTTTGAAATATTTTTATGACTAAGATAAGTTTCTAAAAAAGTTGTTTTTATTTTTTGAAAAGGTAAAAATACATTTAAAGGATTTTGAGTGATATAGCCTATTCCCTCTCCTCTATACTTTCTTAAATCTTCTTCTGAAAAATCAAAAATATTATTGTTTTTAAATAAAATTTCCCCTTCTATTTGCATATTTTTGTTTTTCAAACCCATTATCATTTTAGATAACATTGTTTTTCCTGAACCACTTTTTCCAATTATTGATATTATTTCTTTTTCTTTTAATTCAAAATTTATATTTTTTAGTATCTTTTCATCTGATATTTTTAATGAAAGGTTTTTAATTTCTAAAATATTCATTTTATACCTCTAAATTTTTCTTCAATCTGTGAAGCTATGAAACGAAATGAACCAACAGCTAGTAATATCATTAGCCCTGGATATAACATAAGATTTGGGTGATTTCTAAAAAATGCTCTACTATCATGTATCATATTTCCCCACTCTGATATATTGGGTTGTACTCCTATACCTAAAAATGAAAAAGAAGAAATCATTAAAATAATATTTCCTATATTCATCAAACTAGCTGTTAATATAGGTCCATACACAAATGGAAAAATATGTTTTTTTAAAATATATCCAGCTGGCATTCCCTTTAAAATAGCATACTTTACATATTCATTTTGTTTTTGTGATATAACTGAATTTTTTAAAATTCTAGCATAATAAATCCATTCAACTGCAACAACAGAAATTATCATATTACTTATTCCTGCTCCTAACATTCCAACAAATACCATAGCTAGTAAAAAACTTGGAAATGTTGAAAATACCATAGTCAACCAATCAAAAAAACTTTCTTCTTTTCCTTGCTTCCAACCAACAAAAAGTCCTACTGGAACACTTATCAATAACAATATAATCTGTATGCTAAGTGATATTGAAATAGAAAGTCTTGCTCCATAGATTATTCTTGATAAAATATCTCTACCTAATGCATCAGTTCCCAAAAGATATGTTTTATTTGGAGAAACTAATTTTAAAGATAAATCTACATATTGAGGATCATAAGGTGCTACTATTGGAGCTATTATTGCCAATACTATCCAAAAAAATAATAAAAATATAGCAAAATAAAATTTTATATTTTTAGCCATTGTTTTTTTCACCTTTAATCCTTGGGTCTAAATACTTTAAAATACCATTCATAAAATGTGTTGCTATTATAAATAACACACCAAAAACCATAATACAAGCCTGAATCAAAGGTACATCTCCTGCCTGAATTGCCTTTGTAAAAAGAAAACCTATCCCTGGCCAAGAAAATATTTCTTCAACAAGGATAGAACCTGTAAGTATAGATACAAAAGTAAAAGAAAATCCACTTAAAATAGGTATCCAAGCACCTTTTAAAAGATAATTAGATATTATGTATCTTTTTTTCAAACCTCTTAATACTGCATTTTCTAATAAATTATTTTGTATATTTTCCAATATACTTTTTTTAATAAATTCTATATATTGACCTATAAAAGGAACAGATAATGTTATACTTGGAAGAACAAAATTTAAAAAACCTCCTCTTCCTGAAACTGGTAACCAGTTTAATTTTACTGAAAATAACAATATCAATGAAAAACCTAGCCAAAAAACAGGCATTGAAACAAATATTGTTGTGATACTGATAACTATTTTATCTATCCAAGTTCCAGTCTTTATAGCTGATAATATCCCTATTGGTAAAGAAATTAATATTATTAGAAATGTTGAAAATATTGTTAATTGAAAAGTTGCATATAATGATTTAAAAGCTAAATAAATAGCTGGTTCTTTTCTTAAAAATGAATATCCAAAATTTCCCAATAAAACATTTTTTAACCATTTCAAATATTGAATTATCAATGGAGAATTTAATCCTAATTCTTCTCTTTTTTGCTTTAATAATTCATCTGTTATAGGAAGATGAGAAGCCCGCAGATAATTTTCTGCGGGATCTCCTGGTGAAAGTTGGATAAATATAAAAGCAAGTATTGATATTACAAGCAATGCAGAAATAATATCAAAAATCTTTTTTTTCATATTTCTCACCTTAATTATTTTTTATCTATATAACTTAAAGGTAATTCATATTCTTGAGGCATAAATCTAACTCCTGTTAAGTTATCTCTATAAACTGCTATTATAGATTGGTAAGTTAAAGGCACATAAACAGCTTGTTCATGTAATGTTGTTAAAATTTCTTTATAAAGTTCTTCCACTTTTTGTGGATCAGATTCAACTAAAACTTGATGAATTTTTGCATCTAATTCTTTTTTCATTGGTAAACCAAGTTGAGCTTCATAATCAGGATTTCCATTTTCTGCAACAGTTGCCATAGCATTTATATAAGCATGTGGATCCCAAGGTGCTCCCCAAGAATAATTTAACATTACATTATATTTTAAATCATCTGTTTCTTCCCAGAAATTCTTTTCTTCCAATGCTTTTATTTCTACATTAACTCCTATTTTTTTCCATTGTCCTTGAATATATTCAGCAATTTGTTTATCCAAAGTTTTTGTTGCTATATATGGGAATACTAATGTTAGCACCTTTCCATCTTTTTCATAGAATTCTTTTCCCATCTTATATCCAGCTTTTTCAATATATTCTTTTGCCTTATCAAGATTGTATTCAAAAGGTTTTAAATCTTGTTTTGAATGTGGCATATTTGGAGCAAATATTGTATCTGCTGGTTTTTCTATTCCATTTAGTATACCTTCAGATATTGCCTTTTTATCAGTTGCATAAGTTAGTGCATATCTTAAATTAATATCACTTAATGGACCTGTTGTCGTATTAAACATAAGTAATCTTGTTGACATAGGTTCTGATATAGCTGTCTTATATTTTGGATCTTCTTGATAAGATTTAAAAGTATCATAACTTATTAATCCATTTCCATAAATCATATCAAGTTCCCCAGCTTCAAATTGTAAAGCTCTTGTTTCTGCATCTGGAATTATTTTTATAACTACTTCATCAAGTATTGGTTTTTCTCCCCAGTAATTAGGATTTTTTTCAAAAATTGCATATTCATCTTTTTTATGTTCTTTTAATATCCAAGGTCCAGTTCCTATTGATGCTTTTATACCTTTGTATGTATCTCCATCATCTGGAAAACCTGCATCAGCTAAGAAACGAATTGGTCTTATCATTGCTAAATCATATAAAGTTGGAGTATATGCTTCATCTAAAACAAATTCAAATGTATTTTCATCTACTGCTCTATATGAACTGATATGTCCAGTTAGTCCAAACCAAGAATGTCTTTCTTTATTTAAAAATATAGAGTCAAAATTTTTCTTTACATTATTTGCATTAAAATCACTACCATCTGAAAATTTTACTCCTTTTCTTAAATGAAAAGTATATGTCTTTCCATCTTTAGAAACATCCCAACTTTCAGCAAGTGATGGTAAAATTTCTCCGTTTTCTCCATAATTTACAAGTCCTTCATAAACCATACCTTGTGTAATAAATTGATCTGGCAAATAAGCATGTGGATTTAAAAAACCTATATCTTGATGCCATGATATTGTTAAAGTTTTATTTTGTGTATTTTCACTTTTTGCTTCCTCTTTACCTTTTTCTCCACAAGCAACTAAAAACAATAAAGAAAATGTTAACATTAAAAATAGTTTTAATAATTTTTTCATAATAATCCCTGTCTCTCCTTTTAAGTTATTTTGACTTATCTAGCATATATAAGTATAACATACTTAGCAAACAAAAACAATTAAATAAAAATATTTAAAAGAATATCAAACTAAACTTTATATAAAAATTTTTTTAAATAAATCTTGACAAATTAATAAAAGAATATTATATTAATGATGTAAATAATTGAATATGTAAAATAAAGTCTTCAGGGCAGGGTGAAATTCCCGACCGGTGGTATAGTCCACGAAAGCATTTGCTTTGATTTGGTGAAATTCCAAAACCGACAGTAGAGTCTGGATGGGAGAAGAATTAGATTTTTTAATTATACTCATATTGCTCAGACTTTGTTTGAGCATTTTTTAATGAAATAAAAAATTTTAAATATATTTGGAGGAAAAAAATGAAAGTATTTGAAGGAAAATTTAATGGAAAAGGAGTAAAGATTGCAATAGTTGCAGCTAGATTTAATGAGTTTATTACATCTAAATTAATAGGTGGAGCAGAAGATATTTTAAAAAGACATGAAGTTCAAGATAATGATATAAATTTATTTTGGGTACCTGGTGCATTTGAAATCCCTTTAATAGCTAAAAAATTAGCACATTCTAAAAAATATGATGCTGTTATAACATTGGGAGCTGTTATAAAAGGTTCTACACCTCACTTTGACTATGTATGTGCAGAAGTTTCAAAAGGTGTGGCACATGTTAGCTTAGAAAGTGAAGTTCCTGTAATATTTGGAGTTTTAACAACTAATTCAATAGAAGAAGCTATTGAAAGAGCAGGAACAAAAGCAGGAAATAAAGGAGCTGATGCTGCTATGACTGCTATTGAAATGATTAATTTAATAAAAGGAATCTAATATGGATGAAGTTTTAGATGAAAAATATATGGCAAGGGCCATTGAATTAGCTAAAAGAGGAACAGGTGGTGTAAATCCGAATCCTTTGGTTGGTGCAGTTGTAGTTAAAGATGGTAAAATTATTGGTGAGGGTTGGCATAAAAAATTTGGTGGACCTCATGCAGAAGTTTGGGCTTTAAATGAAGCAGGAGAAAATGCAGAAGGTGCAACTATCTATGTAACCTTAGAGCCTTGTTCTCATCAAGGAAAAACTCCTCCTTGTGCTAGAAGAATTGTTGAAGCAGGTATAAAAAGATGTGTTGTTGCTTGTATTGATCCCAATCCTTTAGTTGCAGGTAAAGGTATGAAAATAATAGAGGAAGCTGGAATTGATATTAAACTTGGAGTTTTAGAAAAAGAAGCCAAAGATGTAAATAAAATATTTTTAAAATATATAGAAAATAAAGTTCCTTATCTATTTTTAAAATGTGGAATTACTCTTGATGGAAAAATAGCAACAAGAAGTGGAAAATCTAAATGGATAACTAATGAAATAGCTAGAGAAAAAGTTCAATTTTTAAGAACTAAATTTATGGCTATTATGGTGGGAATAAATACTGTTTTAAAAGATAATCCAAGTTTAGATTCAAGACTTGATGAAGAAAAATTTGAAATAGAAAAAAGAAATCCTTTTAGAGTTGTTATTGACCCTAATTTTGAAAGTCCAATAGAAGCAAAATTTTTAAACTTTAATGATAATAAGGCAATTATAGTTACATCTAGTGATAATAGAGAACTTGAAAAAATTGAAGAATATAAAAATCTAGGAACAAGATTTATTTTTCTTGAAGGAAAAACATTTAAAATGAAAGATATATTAAAAGAACTGGGAAGATTAGAAATTGATTCTGTTCTTTTAGAAGGAGGAAGTGGACTTATTTCAACTGCTTTCAAAGAAAACATAATAGATGCAGGAGAAATATTTATTGCACCAAAAATTATTGGAGATAATTCTGCTATTCCTTTTATAGATGGATTTAATTTTGACAGTATGGAGGATGTTTTTAGACTTTCCAATCCTAAATTTAATATTTATGGAGATAATATATCTATAGAATTTGAAAACTTATAGATATTATTTAAAAATAAGTGAGTTACAGAATTACTCGGTAACGAACTATTTTTAATAATTAGTAAAGTAAGGTGATATATGTTTACAGGTTTAGTTGAAGAGAAAGGTAGTGTTATTTCTTTAAATAATGGAGATAAATCTATCAAATTAAAAATAAAAGCAAGTAAAGTTTTAGAAAATGTTAAACTTGGAGATAGCATAGCAACTAATGGTGTATGTCTAACAGTTACTGAATTTTCAAAAGATTATTTTGTTGCAGATTGTATGTTTGAAACTATTTCTAGGTCTAATTTAAAAAGATTAAAAGCAGGAGATGAAGTGAATTTAGAAAAGTCTATCACTCTAGCAACACCACTTGGTGGACATTTAGTTACAGGTGATGTGGACTGTGAAGGTGAGATTGTTTCTATTACACAAGAAGGAATTGCTAAAATTTATGAAATAAAAATTAGCAGAAAATATATGAGATACATTGTTGAAAAAGGGAGAGCCACTATTGATGGAGCTAGTCTTACAGTTATTTCTTTAACAGATGATACTTTCTCTGTTTCTCTTATACCTCATACACAGGAAAAAATTATATTAGGTAGTAAAAAAGTTGGGGATATAGTAAATATTGAAACTGACTTAGTTGGAAAATATATTGAAAGATTTGTCTATTTTGACAAACTTGAAGAAAAAGAAAATAAAAAGAGTAAAATTACGAGAGAATTTTTACTTGAAAATGGTTTTTAGGAGGATAAAATGATTTACAAAATTGAGGATGTATTAGAAGATATTAAAAATGGTATTCCTCTAATAATAGTAGATGATGAAAATAGAGAAAATGAAGGTGACCTTTTTGTTGCTGCTGAAAAAGCAACTTATGAAAGTATTAATCTTATGGCAACTTATGCAAGAGGTTTAACTTGTACACCTATGTCAACTGAATATGCTGTTAGATTAAATTTAGATCCAATGACTGCAAGAAATACTGATGCAAAATGTACTGCTTTTACTGTATCTGTTGATGCTAAAGAAGGAACTACAACTGGTATTTCAATAGCAGATAGACTTACAACAATAAAAAAATTAGCAGATATTAATTCTGTTGCTAGTGATTTCACAAGACCTGGTCATATTTTTCCATTGATTTCAAAGGATAATGGAGTTCTTGAAAGAGAAGGACATACTGAAGCAACAGTTGACTTATGTAAAATTTGTGGACTTGCACCTGTATCTGTTATTTGTGAAATTTTAAAAGATGATGGTACTATGGCAAGAATGGATGATTTAGAAATTTTTGCTAAGCAACATAATTTAAAAATTATTACAATAGCAGATTTGATAAAATATAGAAAAAGAACTCAAGAATTAATGAAAATTGAAGTTGTAGCTAATATGCCAACTGACAATGGTACTTTTAAAATAGTTGGTTTTGAAAATCATATTGATGGTAAGGAACATATTGCACTTGTTAAAGGTGATATTAAAGGTAAAGAAGGAGTTACAGTTAGAATACATTCTGAATGTTTTACAGGAGATATTTTAGGTTCTTTAAGATGTGATTGTGGTTCTCAATTAAAAACTGCAATGAGAAGAATTGATAGACTTGGAGAAGGAGTTATTCTTTATCTAAGACAAGAAGGTAGAGGAATAGGACTTTTAAATAAATTAAGAGCTTATAACCTTCAAGAAGAAGGAATGGATACACTAGATGCAAATCTACATCTTGGTTTTGGTGCAGATATGAGAGATTATGCAGTTGCTGCACAAATGTTAAAAGCACTAGGAGTTAAATCTATAAAACTTTTAACAAATAATCCATTAAAAATAAATGGTCTTGAAGAATATGGTATACCTGTTGTTGAAAGAGAAGAAATTGAGATTGAACACAACAAAGTTAATAAAGTGTATCTAAAAACTAAAAAAGAAAGAATGGGACATCTATTAAAAATTAAATAAAATATACTAAAATTACCTCAAAATACTGAAAAGGGAGAAGTTATATAACTTCTCCTTTTTAATTTTAAAGTTTTATGTTTTTCTTAATATTTTTTACATTATTATATATATCTCCTCTATTTCCTGCATCAACTGTATATATAATAATTATTTCTCCATTTTTTCTTGTAAAAATTATTCTATATGTTCCTAAATGCATTCGATAAATTGGGATATTGAGTCCTTGTAATGACTTAATATCCACATTTCTATTCCCTTTAAAATAGCTAATAAGATTTTTCTCAAATTCTTCTTTTATATTAATATGCTTATAAAAAAATTTATCCGCTTTTTTTGAATATATAAATTCTATTTTCATAGTTCTACCACATGTGAGCTGCTAACTTCTTTATCTTCTTCTGATAAATTATTTAATATTTCAATTATTTCTTCTGTTTCTTTCTTATCACAAACCTTAAAAGAATCTAAATATTTAAAGGCACTATCTATATCTTTATTTGTTAATCTTTTAGCTTTTATTGGAAAAGGAATAGCATTTTCTCTAATTGTCATTTTCATAAAAGCTGTAAATGCTGAACTAACTGATAAACCCATTTCATCACATAATTTTGAAAATTCTTCTTTTAAATCATTGTCTACTCTAAAATTAATAGTTGTTTGTGCCATTTATATCACCTCAACTAAATTGTACAATAAATATATTAAAATGTAAATACAAGCACTATTAATTTTCTATTTTTGAAACTTACCAGCTATGAAACTACACTCTATCTTATTTTTTAAGTCATTATTTATTCTAATTGAAAACAATAAATCTTCTATATTTTTTGAGCTTTCATTTTTTAATATATCAGTAATTACCTCTGATTCCGTTAATTCAACATCTTCTAAAGTGTCTAAAAATATAAGAATCTTTTTAGAGTCCTTCAAAGTTTTACTATAGAAAGGATAATTTATATTTTTAATAATTACTTCTTCTGAAATTGCTTTATTTATCTTTAGACTTCCAAAGACAGTTATTCCTGAATCTTTTAACATATTTTTAACATCTTCAATATCAAGATTTATAAAACCAAGTCCAAAAATTATATTATCAATCATTTTTAGAAGTTCTAATAATAAATTTTCTATATCTCCTTTTTTATTTACTGGAAAGATAGCATCAATAGATTTTTTTAAGTCTTCTTTATTTTCCATAACCAGCTTTTCTTCTAAAATAGTTGTTGTAATAATTTCTTTTTCTTTTAAAGCTCTTCCAACTTCCAGTAGCTTTTCTAAATTGTCTTCTTTGCTTCTTAAAAATATGACATCTCTATTAGATATTTTATTATTTAATTTCTCTATATTTTCATTTAAAGCTAGTTCCAAAAATTCTATATTTTTATTATCTTTAAAATAATTTTCAAGTGTAGAATCCTTATGATCTCCAATAGTTAAAATTTTTATTTTTTCTTGCATATATTTATTACCCTCCTTTAATTATTCTTTTTCGAGCAATATTTTCTTTAATTGTTTTAATAAAAGTTGATCTCTTGCTAAAAGAAATTCATTATAATTTTCAAATGTAAAATCTATATTTGTTGGAATATAATTTTTCTTAAAATATTCTTTTTTCTCCTCTTCAGAAAAATTTTCTTCTAACCAATCTTTAAATTCTTTATTACTTTTTTCTATATTTTGATTTCCTTCTAATAATTGAAGATTAGCAAGATAATTAGAATCATATAATTGAGAAAAATCTACATTTTGCTTTTTTAAATACTTCTGATTAAATT
>ERZ773054.1753-NODE-1753-length-12314-cov-3.418223_pt1 | contig 12314 bp, 13 predicted proteins | sample MGYA00580630_ERZ773054 | MGnify/ENA primary metagenome ERZ773054 (study PRJEB29015, sample SAMEA2737994) | human oral metagenome | biome: human oral; feature: human-associated habitat; material: dental | place: China | collected 2115 ... | reverse complement strand
GGCCCAGGCGCATGGGCCGCCCGCCGAGCGCGACGTCGCCCCAGTGGAGAAGGTTGCTCCTGGAGTGATTACGAGAAAATCAGTTGATCAGCCTTTGCAGACTGGTATTAAGGCAGTTGATGCGTTGGTACCAATTGGAAGAGGACAGAGAGAATTGATTATTGGAAATAGACAAACGGGAAAGACAACGATTGCGACCGATACGATTCTCAATCAAAAAGGAAAGAATGTCTACTGTATTTATGTCGCGATTGGACAAAAAGATTCAAAAATCAGAAGAACCGTTGAAATGCTCAGAGAGAAAGGAGCGATGGAATATACGACTGTGATCAATGCTCCGATTTCTTCTCCTTCTGTGATTCAGTATATTGCTCCTTATGTAGGATGTGCGATGGGAGAATATTTTATGGAGCATGGGAAAGATGCGTTAATCATTTACGATGACCTTTCCAAGCATGCGGTAGCGTATCGTGAGGTGAGTTTGCTCCTCAGAAGACCTCCTGGAAGAGAAGCCTATCCTGGAGATGTGTTTTATCTTCATTCAAAGCTGCTTGAAAGAGCTGCGAGAGTGGATCAGCCACGAGGTGGAGGAAGTTTGACGGCTTTGCCGATTATTGAGACTTTGGATTCAGATATTTCAGCCTATATTCCAACCAATGTGATTTCTATCACGGATGGGCAGATCTTTTTGGAGACAGAGCTTTTCAATTCTGGTTTCAAACCTGCGATTGATGTGGGGTTCTCCGTTTCTAGAGTAGGAGGTTCTGCTCAGACCAAAATCATGAAGAAAGTGGCTGGAAAACTCAGACTTGAACTTGCGACTTTCCGTGAATTAGCGAGCTTCTCACAGTTCGCTTCAGATTTGGATCCTGCTACAAGGAAAAAGCTCGACAATGGAAAAAAACTTATGGAAATGCTCAAGCAAAGCAATGATCACCCAATCCCTTTTTTCAAACAAGTGGTGCTCCTTTATGCAGGAATTAATGGCTACTTTGAAAAAGTGCCGGTTGATGCAATTGCTGAATTTGAGAAAAAAGTTTACCAGAAATTGGACACGAGTTATTTAGAGTTGGCAAAGAAAATCGAGGAAATTAAGGAGCTTACTTCAGAGATTGAGGCTGAGATTAAAAAGCTTATCTCAGAGATATTAAAGGAAGGAGGATTCACGAGTCAGGAATAATTTTCTCCAAGTGAAGTAAGTCTTCCTTGCGACAAAGATCAGATTGCTTTTATTTATCAAAGAGAGGGGAATGAGGCTAAAGATGCATACCGTTCATGGAGTAATTTTCGATGGACAGGTAGAAAAAGTTGAATTGCCAAGTAAAGTCTGAGTGCTCTGTATTTTACCGCATCATAATCCAATTACGACGACCACAATCCCGTGAATTGTGAGATTTACACCGATAGAAAAAAAAGGAAGTGAGTTTCTTTCTGATACGGATTTCCTTTTCGAAGATGAAAAGGTGGCAATGGCGGTCGGAGAAGGATTTATGTATACAGACGGGAACGTAGTCGTGCTTTTTGTCGCTTCTGCAACGACCAATCCAAAGTCTGATGATCAGGTGCTCCAAGAAATGAAAATTGATCTTGAAAAAAAGATCGCCGAAATCAAAGCGACAGGGGATCAAGAGGAGATTGAAAGAGCATATCTCAACCTCCAAAAATTGACCGCAGATATCCAGCTTTTGAGAATCAAAAAAAGAAAATCAGAAGGAAAATAACGCTTTATTAGCTTATTGTGTTGTATGGCAAATACCAAGCAGATCAGAACCAAAATTAAATCCGTAAAAAATCTCCAAAAGATTATCAAAGCATTGGAGATTGTTTCTACCGTAAAACTTCAAAAGCTGAAAGGCGTGATCGGTTCATATAGAGCTTTTATGGAAAGCTTTTTGGAGGTGCTAAAAGAGGTGAGAAAGGAAGTAAATATCTTTGACTTCGATGAAAAGACCTGGAACCCAAACGGAAGAAGACTCTTGATTGTGGTGACAAGTGATAGAGGGCTCTGCTGAGCAATCAACTCAAGAATCTTCAAAAGAATGGAGAAAAACTACGGAAATGCGAAAGATAACGTTGATATTTTCGTTGTAGGAAAGAGAGGGCTAGAATATTTCGTGAGGAATGGACGAAACGTTGTGGGGTCTGCGATGATTTCGGATAAAGTCTTCCTTCGGGAAGTAAAACCGATTTCAGTTTTTATTAGACAAGCGTTAGAAGAGAAAAAGTATGCGAAGATCAAGATCTACTTCAACTTCTTCAAAAATACGATGATACAGATGTTTAAACTCTATCCTTTAGATGAGGAAAGCTTTGAGACCTTCCTCCAAAATACAGGGCTTGAGGTCGATTTGTTAGAAAGTATCGAGAAAAAATATTTGATGGTAGAACCTGATATAGAAACCTTTAAATTTGATTTCCTCCAAGTATTAATTAGGAATATTATCTACTCAGCAGTGCTGAACAATAAAACTTCAGAGCACGCAGCGAGGATGTTGGCGATGAAGAATGCAAAAGACAATTCACTTGCTGTCCTCAATCAGCTTAACCTTCTTTACAACAAGACCCGTCAGGCAAAAATTACTCAGGAGATCAGTGAAATCGTGAGTGCAAAGGTGGCGATTGAATAATTCCAACATGCGATCACAGCATTGATACTGTGGTCGTTTTTTTTCACATCCAATTTACAAGCTCCTCACAAACGATGCCCAAGTTTACAGCTTCTCATCAGTCCTTCTTCTCGGAAATCGCTTCTACTCCCCCGTATCATGGAGTCGCTTTCCTAGGACTCTCTCACAAGGAAGATAAAAAAGGAAAAATCCTGACTGCTTTCGACGAAACGACTTCTTCAGGGAAACTCATCCATTCCGTCTTGCAGTCTTCCACCAAAGAAATCGCTCTGCTGAATTTGGTGAGAGCGGTCCCCAAAGATACAAACGGTAAATTGAGATACCCTAGCTCAAGAGAAAAGGAAGAAGGACGAGAAATACTAAAAAAAGAGATCAAAAACTATGCTCCTCAGCTGATTTTCCTTTGTGGTAAAGAAGTTGCTGATTGTATTCTAAAGCAGCCAAAAGTGGTAAAAATTGATAACGGGCTGTATAGCTATTGAGCTACGAAGCTTCTCCCTATAGAGCACCCCTCTTATATCGCTGTTTATAGGCAGAAATATAAACACGAATATATTGACAAGATTCTAACGCTCATGAGAAAATATGCCGACTAGTCTAGCTCATGAAAGATTGCTATTTCCTTCTTGAGCTCGTCAGAGGATAGGGTCTTAAATAGGGAGAAATCTGAATCCTCCCCTTTTTCTTCCCTAGAACCCAAAGAAATGCTCATCACACTATTCAAAATAGTAAATCGACTTTGCGGCAGCCAGGGAATAACATCGAAACAATAAAACTTGACTTCTGCTTGAAAAATGGAGGGAAAAAACTACTCTTTAGGACGGTTTTATTTTATTTTTTTGATGATGAGAAAGTATTTTAGTATTGTAAAAAGAGCTTATCTCTGGATTTTGATTGCTATTACTGCTACGGTAGTGTCATGGGTGTTGTTCATCTTCAGTGCACAGTTCTCAGAAGAATTTACAGGAGGAATCAGCGTCGTTTTCAATGGAAAGGTCAAAGATGCTGAATTTAAAGAACAGTTGGCACAGGGACTCGCAGAAAAAGGTTTCCCAAATCTTAAAGTCCACCTTGATAATAATGTGGGACAGACCAAAATAAAAATCAATAATAGACTCAAAGATAACGAAGAGGTAAATAAACTCTCTTTAGCGATCTCCAACTATCTTGTCGAAAGCCAGACGATTAGTTCTGAAAGTGATATTGTTGAACAGGTAGTAATAGGACCGAGTGTTGGTAAGTATATGACAAATACTGCTTCACGAGCACTTGGCTTATGATTGCTAGCTATGATGATCTATATGATTTTTTCCTTCTGAACGATCAGAAAAAATATCGCTCCTGGAATCTTGGCAACAGTAGTTTTGTTTACTTCCGTGCTGAGTATTAGTATTCCAGCGGGTGCGTATGGAATCTGGATGGCACTAGATCCAACAACGCAGATAGATACGGTATTCATCATCGCAATACTCACAATCATTGGATATGGTATCAATGATGTGATCATTATCTTCGATAGGGTCAGGGAAAATATGATTCGTTCAAATGAAAAGATCGCTTACGCAAATGTCTTTGATGAAAGTATCCGACAAACCTTCAAGAGGTCGTTAGGAACATCTATTTCTACATTGTTAGTGCTTATTGCAATGTTTGTCTTCGGAACGGGCGTGATCCAGAGATTCTCATTCACCGTAGGAGTAGGAGTGATAGTATCTTTCCTTAGTAGTATCTTTGTGGCAGCTTCAACAGCCTACCTCCTTATCAATCTTACCAAAAAAGTTCGTTAAACGCTACAAAAACCCAAAAAAAGCTGATCTCCTTCCAAAGGTCAGCTTTTTTACTATCAAAAATGCTATGCTATCTTCATCCATGGATACTCTCTTTCCACGACTGCTCTAATATCCCTTGGTTTGATGATCCCAAATTCTGTAATAATCCCCCTGATGAACTTTGGCGGAATTTTATCAAAAGCCAGATTTAAAAACTGTAATCCTTCTGGAGAATCCTCCCAAACCTCATGATCCTGCCTCTTCTCGATGTGAATTTTGTCATGAATATCGACCTTGAGGAGATTCCCCGCGATATAAACCGGAACATTGGCAAACAGTGCAGAAAGCCCGACACTATAACTCCCCACCTTATTGATTACTCCTCCATCAAGCTTGATCGCATCGCAACCAATAATCACACAATCCATCATCAAATCTGTTCCACTTTCCTCGTCCATAAGGAACGGCGCTACTCAATCTACTACCATCGTAGTATCGATCCCCGCTTCAATCAAATCCTTTGCTGTTTTCCTTCATTGAAAAAGCGGTCTTGTTTCAGTGTTGTAAACTTTAAACTTCAAACCTTTTACTTTATGGAGCTTCAATGTTTTCACGGCGGAGGAACTGTGACAGTGGGTAAGGACATTGTCCCCATCATTAATAATTCCCAGCCCATTCAAAACCGCTCTTTCGGCAGTTTCATTGATGAGGTTGAGATAAAACTGTGCTGCTTCTGCTACCTTTTGCTGACATTCATCAGCGGAGGCGCTAGGAGCTAATTTGCTAATCTCAGCCTTAATATAGTCCATTCCATTAAAAAGCATAGGTTCTGTAGGTCTTGCTGAGATAAGAAGTTCCATCCCCTGTTGAATAAAATCCAAAAAAGCTGATCAGGATTCAAAGCTTTTTTCTTTTGATTCTGAGATAAGAATCTCAAAGGCAGCCTTGGCAATGTTGGTTGCTCATTGGATAGTGATTGACTTAATATCATCTACAATTTTTTGAATAGTGCTGAGGTCTTGCATAAAAAAGTAATCAAAAATAAAAATGCACCCTAATTATACGAAAAAGATGAAATCCTGCAAATTTTTCCTCCTTATTGCAAGAAGAAAACCTATACAGATACGATTGATTGCTCTTCCTTTTGGGTCGCAGGGGGCTCGCTGAGGGTCGAGAAAGCTCCCCGCTGAGCAGATTGGAGGTTTCCGAGGGTCGAGAAACCTTCCCGCCGGTCAGATTGGAGGTCGCTGAGGGTTGAGAAACCACCCCGCCGGTCAGATTGGAGGTTTCCGAGGGTCGAGAAAGCTCCCCGCTGAGCAGAATGGAGGTCGCTGAGGGTTCAGAAAGCTCCCCGCTGGACAGATTGGAGGTTTCCGAGGGCTCAGAAACCTTCCCGCTGGACAAATTGGAGGTCGCTGAGGGTCGAGAAAGCTCCCCGCTGAGCAAATTGGAGGCCGCCGAGGGTTGAGAAACCACCCCGCTGGACAGATTGGAGCTTTCCGAGGGTCGAGAAAGCTTCCCGCAATACAGGCAAACGGGGGAATCTTTAGAGATGGTAAGGTATTTTATGCTTTTTCATAGTAGGATGTGCTAGTGTTTACTTAAATGATAAAAAGAGAAAAATCCTTGATTAGTATTGCCTTTTATCTATAAAAAATGAGAAGATTTATTCCTTAATATGAAGAGTTCTATGTCAAAACGTAATATACTTCTGATTTTTTTAATCTTTTCATTGTTCTTTACCTCTTGTAAAAAAGATGTAAAGCAGATTTCAACGATTTCTTCCTCTTCTGATGGGTGATTATTGATGTGTTTTTCATCTTCTGGACATATGCTGACAAATAGCGCTAAGGATTCCTCAGCTACGGGAGTTGTAGAAGACAGCTTACCCCATTGTAAACCTTTAGACTTAAAGGATACTGAAGTTCTTTTGCTGGAAGACCAAGTAGTTAATTGCCATTATGAAGAAGGACACCTCAGGTATCTTACAATTGGTAGAGGATCTAGACCTTGGAAGGCGTTTGAACTCTATAAGGATTATATCAATTGACCTAAATATAATATAGATTATAAAACACAGCAAAAAGTATGTGCACTTCCTGAAGGTTGATTTGTGTATGCTCCTTGAGATGAGTATTCAAGTTTTATGGATTTTTTGGAGAAGTATGCTATTAAGGAGAAGGGACTCCTTTCTCTTGTTGTAGATGATAAAGATGTAGATAAAGAGGCTCAATTCTTTTATAGATGTGAAGAGCCCACTCTATGTGAGCAACTTAGACGAACTTCTCGATGAGCTTCTGGAGATCACTATTTTCTCTACGGCTCTAGAGGGTCTGATAACGATCAGGAATATATCCTCATCGATGATAAGTTGTTTTCATGAGGTGATATAAAGCGATTGGCAGAAGAGGAGTATCCTTCGTGATTGGTTGAGGAGGGAATACGAAATGTCGTAAAATTTAAATGAAATAAACTTATTGTCAATAAATACACCGAAGGAGAACTCTATGAGCCGTATAGGAGTGATCCTTGACTCTTAGACCCCATTGGTCCTCCATGAAAAGTAGTAGGGAAATTCAAGATAAAAACCTGCGAAATTAATCTATAAAAAACGCTTTCCTTGATAGAGAGAGCTACAAGCAGGCAGGCTTAGAAGAGAAAAACGGGACTACGCTTGCTTTTGATAAGAATATTCGTAAGGTAGGAGTGAAAATTTATTCCTTATGATCAAGAACTATGCTTCTCTATGGAAAACCTCTTGCAGAAAAGATGGAAGCTGACCTGAGACAACAGGTGCATTCCACTTTTTGAGATCAGGAGAGGTTCGTTGCTATTCTTTTTTTTGGAAATGATGCCTCCTCCCAGGTGTATGTCAAATACAAACAGCTTTACGGAGAAAAGATTGGATTGCCGGCATTGGTGTTTGGGCAAGGGAAGGGGACTTCTTCAGATCCAGAGTTGACAGCTCTTCTTCAGCAAACACAACGAGACAAAAAACTGATCTTAGCTCTCATTCATCGGCTTAATCGTGAAGAAAGATGTGTGGGTGTTATTATTCAGCTTCCTTTGCCTCCAGAATTTCAGTCCTACAAAAACGAACTGCTTTCGGCGATCACCCCAGCAAAAGACCTCGACGGTCTCAATGGCACACTCATCGGTAAAAATTTCCTTGAGATGATCGATTTTTTGCCAGCAACTCCCAAGGCAGTAATCAGTCTTCTCGATTATTACAATCTTGGAAACCTCCGCGGAAAGAGAGTAGCCGTGCTTTGAAAGAGTATCATCGTTGGGAAACCGCTAGCACTTGAGTTGCTCAAGAGAGGAGCTCAGGTTTGATCCTTTGATATCTATGATGACCCAGCAGAGATCAAGGCGTATTGTCAATCTGCGGAATACCTCTTTTCATGAACGGGACAGATTGATCTTATTGATGAAACCTACCTGTCCCCGACCAAAACCCAAACGATCATCGATATTGGCTACGGGCACAAAGCTGGGAAAGCGGTTGGCGATGTAAATTTCAACGCAGTGCAGGAGAAGGCTCTTCATATTTCTCCGGTTCCTTGAGGGGTTGGACCGCTGACGATTGCCTCGCTCTTTTCCAACGTATTCGTGCTTTGGGAGCAGAGAGCGCTTTTATAATACGAGATACCGATGCAGATTTATCTCAAAGGATATTATGGTTATCAGAATTTCTGAGATGAAATGCTGCTTTTTGGGGTAATTGAAAAGATCTTTTCTGATTATCAGGTGGAGCAGCTCGTAATAGAGGTAGGAGATTTAGAATGGATCAAACAACGAAAAGAAAGAAATCTGAATTTCATCACGGAGTATTATCGCTTTCGTGGAATCGAGGTCAACCGAGAAAAGATTCAGTTTTTTCAGCCTCATCAACGAAGTCAAACCATCCTCCCCCAGCGAATTAAAGCACTTCTCCCTGCGAAATGGCTAACCTATCTAGCATTGATCCTCGGCAAAAGCCCCTACCGCTCGTTTTTCAAAGTCTTTTGAGGTGGAGAAGTGATCGAGGAAACCAGACCCTTCCCTCACAACGGACGAAATATCCCATTCCTCTACCTGAGATCGGTCCTGCAGAGACGCTTTGAACTATGGGGCGGTTTTGGAACCCAGACGAAATGGACAACGAAACTCCTTTCTTCCTTCCTCTTCCACTATGCAAAAAGGGTTCTAGCAAGAGATGATCATTCCTATCACTTGGCAAAAAAAGCAAACCCTAACTCCCACAAAAGAGCAGACTTTAGTAAGGGAATTTTAGACTACTTTCTCGAGCATGCTCCCGCATATCCAGAATCTGCTCCTTACGGACTCTTAAATTACTCCCCCTTGACAAACGCGGCACCCGAGCACCTCAAAAATCAGCTTGCTTCGACACTTAAACGACGATATTTCGCCTCAGACGCTAAATTTGATGCTCCTTTTTTCCATTCCCTGAGCAAAATTTTGCCACTTACGGCATATGATTGGACAACGAAGTCTCTTCCAGAGACACTCTCCTTTATCAGAAAAAGTAAAGTCTGAATCTGATCAAGACTCCATTTCCTCTATTGTTTCAAGGTATTTGAGTTACCTTTTCATACCCTCCACCAAAGCCAAAAGCTCCAACACAATTTATAATCCCTCATGTTCTGCAAGGATTTGAAGTGTTCCCTAGCTTTACAAGAAAAAAGCTGATCTTTCTTCTCCTCCTGGCTCAATGAAGAAGGACAAAAAACAAAAAATAGTTCCATCATACGCTCAGATCTGCTCTTTGCTAGTTTTCCTAAGGCATCTTTCCGTTCCAAACCTCAAGCTATTCCAAATGCTAAGAACTAATTTCCCTCAAAATATCTCTGCGGACGCTTTGACAAAAGCTTTCGAGTTTCAAGCTATTTCAAAAGACTTCTTCCAAAAAGCCCCAATCTTTATTCAATCCAGATTTCATGATCTTGATATCTAATCAGATGATCGGCTTCCATAGTTTGGAGGATTTTCGGTATCTCTTTATGAGGGAATTCCTGCACAATATCGGACAATAAAAGGACTCTCCTTTGCCTTTTTTCATCCCAGCTACTATACTGCTTTCCTAGAACGGAAGTATTTCCAGTGAGTTGTTTCAGGATTCGTCCTCTTACTTCTCTATCTGACCCTTGAAATTTGCTTTGTTTGCCCAGCGATTTAATTTTTGTCTTCTTCGCAGTGAGATGGGTTGCTCCGTAGTCCATTAGCGCATTGTGCCGATCCCTACTTCTTCCTTCTGGGATAAGTTCTTTGGCAAGTTGCTCCAAGGCAGGAAGAGAAACGCTTTCGTCCAGCTTCAAAAGAAAAATAAGCACCCTCCTAATGTTTGTGTCAATCACAGGCTCTGGAAGATTCCATGCAAAAGCACAAATAGCAGTTGCAGTATAGGGTCAAATTCAAGGAAGTAACAAAAGCTGATCTTTGCTCTGCGGGAGGTTCCCCTGATAACGATCGACGACTTCCTGTGCACACTGTTGAAGCCTTAATGCTCTACTATTAAAACCAAGCCCTGATCGATGGCTTAGCAATTCAGGTTTAGGGAGCTGAGCCAAACTTTTATAATCAGGAATCTCGGCTATCCATTGCTTTCGATAAGGAATGACACGGTCTACTTGTGTCTGCTGACTCATTACCTCAGAAATATGGATAGCATAGGGATCTTGGGTCGCCCTCCACGGAAGCTTCCTTCCATGCAATGCATACCGTCAGAGAATTTCCTTTTGCAATGTTGCGATCTGATCAGGCTTCATAGCGTTTCTCAAAATAAAAAAGATCCAAAAATCTGACTGATTGTAGTATTCTGGTTTCCTTTTTCAAAAGAAAAAAGAGCACTAGAAGAAATAGCTTTACATTACTGGTTATTTTTTCTTACTTTCGTTGGTGCTCAAAAGAGGACTTTGCAAAAACTCTTCCTGAAAAGTAGCCCAAGGGAATGCACGACATCGTTCTATGATTTGTTTTCTTTCAGCTGGAACTCAATATAAATAATTCCCGAAGAATAGCTTTTCCTTAAGGTAAAAGTCATTGAGGATTTGACAAATATAGTTTTTTGCCTGTTCAAAAAACTCTTGATCTAGACAGGAGTAATCTATTTTTGGTGTAGTAATCCAAATATATTCTCTAAAGCTGTCAAAGACAGTAATATCATAAAAATATTTTCAGAGTTCATACCTTTGAAAATACCAACAATAAGTCTCACAAATTATCCATGCAAAAATTAATTTTCGATAATGACTGGCATCATAATTTCTATATCAAAAAATTACACTCTTATTAAAGGGAAAATCTTCAATAAAAAAGTGATTTTCAACTTTAACTCCCGGACGAACTCATGATCATATAAATTTCAACTCATACTCCTGATTAGCGGATACTTGATCCTCAAAAATCAGAAAATTCTGATCTTGATAATAGGTTTTGTGGTATTGATTGACTTTTTTCCAGGTTTTGCCCTTCCGGGTGTTTAGGCGAATCTCCGGACTGATAAGTTGCTGCAACATAGCCTCAAAAATTATATTTCATTCAGTCTTATTATTACATTCTTCCTTGAAGGGGCTTTTTTCAAATTCGTAAATTTCCCTATTTAATCAGATTTTTATTTCTCTCACGACGCTCTCAAGCTCTTTTCAATAATCTACAAAAATATGAGTTCGTTCTCAATTAATCCAATGCTCACAAGGAAGATGTGACTCAAAGAACCGCTTTACATCAAACTTTTTATTCCTTCTGATACAGTGCTCTACCATATGGGGAACTGTTTGTGAATTATTTAGCAATGGAGTTTTGATGTAGATTTTCATCTGCTATATCCAAAAAATAAACGAAACCAGTTTATTAATTAAGAGAAAAAAGGCAAGTCGTCCATACCTTGCCTTTTATATTTTACATTCCTCATATTCTTTTATTCCACCTTTTATCATCTTCTATAGATCCTCCTACTTTTACCATTTTAGAAGTCCCTTTTCTTCTGCTCTCTGGAGTACAAGATAGAAATAGCTTCTAAGTTCCACAAGATTGGCAAATGGCTTTCTGACAACATTCTCTTCCTTTACTTTGTCAAAGTGCTTTTCATAGAAGGTTTTTCCTCCTTGGTTATAGCTATTTCCCCAGAGCATCCTAGATATCGTCGTCAACATTTGAGCTCTGTCTACAATTTGATCTGGCATAAAGTTCTCAAGTGCTTCTTCATTTGGATAGATTCCCATTACATTGAGTTGGCAAACTCTTTTTGCTGTAGCAATGCTGGCTTCTGGGGTTCCAACAAGATCTTTAAAGCTACATGCTTTCCCTTCGTTAGCTGCACGTCCAAGTTTGTCACCTACAGGAAGGATCATCTGTGCAAGTTCCATCCTTGTCATTGGATTATTGAAGCGAGCTTTATCTGCCTGAGAAATGATCCCTTGACGAACAGCCCAATCAAGAGCATTTTCAAGTTCTTTATCCAAGCTTCCCCTTGTCGTCTTATTTACTGATGTAGTCTTATTTACTCAAGCTTGGCCTCGCTGAGACTTGCCTGCTTGTTGAGATAAAACATACTCCTGATCAAAGTCAATTGGAAGATCACAGTTTGAATTAAGCACCATACTTGTTTCTGCAACCTTAACTCCTGCAGTATCTGTGAGTTTAAAGTTGAGTTGACAGCCATGAATATTTCTTGCCTTTATTTTTAGTGGAAAAGATTTCTTCTCTCATGAAGCGAGAGAAAAAGATGAAATCTGATCAGATTTTTTCTGGTTTCCATACCAGAGTTCAGTCTGCCCACTTCCACACTCAGAAAAAGAGAGACTAAAAGATTCTGCTCCAGAAAGAGCTCCTGCTGTCGTCGTAAGTTCAAGAGTAAATTCTCCAGAAAATGAAGCAGGGAGATTAGTCATTGAGAGTCCAACCTTGGCACCGTTAT
>ERZ773054.1752-NODE-1752-length-12327-cov-13.667454_pt1 | contig 12327 bp, 9 predicted proteins | sample MGYA00580630_ERZ773054 | MGnify/ENA primary metagenome ERZ773054 (study PRJEB29015, sample SAMEA2737994) | human oral metagenome | biome: human oral; feature: human-associated habitat; material: dental | place: China | collected 2115 ... | reverse complement strand
CCGCGGTCGACGCGGGGACTCGCCACGAGGTGGGAGACGATGGTTACTCAGAGGGATATTGCTCGCGAGCTGGGGGTGGCGGTGTCGACCGTCTCCAGGTCCCTGAGCGACGTGCCCGGCATCCCTGAGGCGACCAAGGAGCGCGTCCGTCAGGCCGCCGAGCGGCTGGGGTACCGCAGGGATGCGCACGCCGCCTCCCTGCGGACCGCCGCTCGGGGACGATCAGCCTCGTCGTCGGAGCCATCGACAATCCCTTCTTCGCTGAACTGGCCCACCACGTGGAGACGCAGGCGAACCGCCTGGGGCTGCTGTTGATGATCGCCAATGGTCAGGAGGACCCGGCGGCCCAGGAGCGGGTGGCGCTGTCGATGCTCGAGCAGCGGGTCGACGGCATGATCCTGGTGCCGGTGGGGCCTCCCACGAGCGGGTTGCAGGAGCTGGTGGCGCAGACCCCGACTGTCGCCGTGGACCGGCTCCTGCCTGGGGCGGGCATCGACTCGGTCCTGGTGGATCCCCGAGGGGCAGTACGCGAGCTGGCCGGGCACCTGCGCGACGCGGGCTACCAGCGTCCGGCCGTGATCTCGGGGCCGGACGTCACCAGTACGGGCGCCGGACGCGCTCGGGTGGTCTCCGAGGAGCTGGAGGCTGCCGGATGGTCCGGTTTCCCGGTACTGTCGTCCGCACATGACGCCTCGCAGGCTCAGGAGCGTGCGGAGCGCCTCTTCGCCGACTGCCGGCCGGATGTCCTCATCTGCGGAGGCAACGTCATCACACTCGGTGCGCTGCGTGCGATGAAGCGGCTGGGAGTCGGAGTCGGTGCCGACGTCGGAGTGGCCACATTCGATGATCTTCCGTGGTTTGATCTGATGAGTCCGGCACTGACGTCCATTTCGAATGACATTCCACGCATGGCGGCCGAGACGGTTCGGCTGCTGCTGCAGCGGATTGAGAACCCCGATGGGGCTGTTCAGCAGGTGATTCACGAGGCCTCACTCAGCCTGCGTGAGTCCACCCGCGGTCCTCATCCGTGAATCGATGCCACATGAAAGGGAGATATCTGATGCGTACGTGTGTGCGAGCTGTTCTGGGTGACGTATCCGGCGAGGTCGCCGTCTTCGGGTCCCTCAATGCTGACCTGACGGTCCGAACGGAGCGCTTTCCCAAGCCCGGTGAGACGATCAGCGGGGAGGACCTGGTGATCCTGCCGGGAGGCAAGTCGGCGAACCAGGCGGTTCAGGCCGGTCTTCTCGGTGCTCACGTGAGGATGATCGGGGCAGTCGGGGCTGACGGTCACGGCGACCTGCTCATCGATTCCCTCCAGCGCGCCGGTGTGGACACCTCCGCGGTTCAGCGCGAGGACGTGGCCACCGGCACCGCCATCATCACCGTGGACTATACGGGGGACAACACCATCGTGGTGTCTCCCGGTGCGAACGGGAGGGTGAACGTCTCGACCGCGCAGCAGCACCAGGGCGTCATCGGCGAGGCCCGCGTGCTGGGGCTGTGCATGGAGGTCAGCCCTGAGGCAGTGGAGGCCGCGGCCCGCATCGCCCACGACGCCGGTACCCGCGTGGTCTTCAACAACTCTCCGTTCCACCCGGTCCTGTCCGCCGGGCTCCTGGAGGCGATCGATGTCTTGGTCGTCAACGAGCATGAGCTCGCCAACATGTTGAAGCCGGGTACGAGCGACGTTGCGGCCGAGCCGGAGGGTGACCGGGCCGACGACGCCACGGACTGGGGTGATTGCGCGAGGCGGTTGGCCGCGATGGGGATTCCCTCCGCGGTGGTGACTTTGGGGGGACGCGGGTCGATGGTGATCGAGGGGGATGAGATCACCCCGGTCGATCCTTTCCCGGCTGATGTCGTGGACACTACCGGTGCTGGTGACTCCTTCCTGGGCACGCTGCTGGCGGCGCTCGCCGCAGGGGCGGGACTCAAGGAGGCGGCAGGTGCGGCCTCGGCCGTCTCCGCCTTTGCGACGACCTCGGTGGGGGCGCAGGCCTCCTACGGGGACATTGCCGCAGTCGAGCAGCACTTCGGATAAGAGCAGTTCGACGAGCGGGCGAGAGCCGAGGTCGCTCCCGGCGGCCGCAGAGGTTTGTGAGCCTCAAGGGGCAGGTGACAGGAGACCGGCCCCGACGGCCCACGCCTCAGTCGTCCGTGAACTGCTCGAGGTTCTCGGTGTGGGGGTGGCCGTCGTCGGTGGAGCTGAGCCAAAAGACAGGGGCGTACTTGGCGTTGACGTCCTCTGAGGGAACCTGCTTAAGCGCGAGGAGACCTGGCCCTGTGGGGAGGCCGACTTCTTTCATCAGGAGATCTGTGATGTCGGTGTGTTGACCTGAATCGGGATCCACGAGTTCCCGCCGAATGCTATCCAATTGTTCATATGCGATTTCACGTTCTTGTTTGCCGATGGGGTCGTAGATTTGAGTCAATAATGATGACGCAGTTCCTGGATCGGAAAATCGTGACATCCAGCCCCCGGAGTAGACGTCGGTGACGCCAGTGATGGTATCGATCGTGTGACCTGTACCGTCTATACGAGAGACCGTCTTAGGAGTGCAGTTTCCCGTGCAGGGTTCGCTATATATGCTCTCACTCATAAGAAAAGACCTGTGGCTAGCACCTATGAGCCACTGCGTTGTGGGTAGAGTGGTTGGAGGTGAGTCCTGCTGTGACAAAGAAAGAACTGTTAATGTGGCGTGTCCGTCCCTTCCGGGGAACGGCTGGTCAGATGTTTCGACAGCAAGATGTGTGTCAGTGAGTGCCACACCAATGATTCTTCGAGTGACATGGGTTGTCTGGACAACTTCTCCGGTGGAGGTGTTGACCACCGCGAAGTATGTGACTGACTTGGATGAACTATTGAGTTCGAATACTACATACTTCCCGTCGGGGCTGAGTGTCCAGTCGTTCGTAAGGGCGGTGGTCTTTGTTGATGGTGACTGTTCACTCGAAGAATCTGGGCGGGTCGACGCATCAAGCGGATGTGTGAAATCGTTCACTCTGATCTGTGTTGCCCATACTATGCTCTTGTCTGAGAATCGCCTTCCGAACACGGAGAGCGAGGGAGGTTCACCTCCGGTTCCCTCGTCTATGAACTGGCTTACTCCGGTAATGTAGTACCCGTTCCCGGCGATGGAGTTCTTCCACGATGTGAGGTTTGGGGGATTTTCGGCCGAATCTATCGACTCAGCCGTAGAGAGATCCAGTGATGTGATCTTAAGTCCAATGGTAGAATCTAAGGAGCGATGGTGATGGCAGGTGCTGATTGTTAGCATAACTGCAATCATAAGGGCTACAACAGTGAATACTCTGGCATCTCTCCGTAGTTCCTGTTGTACGAATGAGTGAGATGTAGAGGCCTGCAGTGAATTCATGCGTTCCGCTCCGTAACTCCGTAGAAGCGATAGGTCGAGGAATGTTCGCTAGGGCCACTGATATTCAGAAGGATGGTGGTGCATCCGGGGGTGCTTCTGAAATCCACATAAGGTCCCCTAAACTCTCCTTTATCTGCCATAAGTTGACGCACTCCCTCTGAGAGACTGAGTGGACTCGTGTCGATAGTGTCACCTTTGACTGGGATAGTGAGTGCCGGCGAGCCGTCCGATGGACGTAGGGAGATGGTCGCGATGATGGAGTCGCCGTCTGGACGAGGGGCGATCCCTGCCTGAGCAGAAGCTAGGCCTGGGTAGTGCTCTGCAGATGTGGCCGTCCGGTCTCTGGGCGTGAATACTGTGGCGACTCGTGGAGTGTCCCAGGCAGTCATGACGTCATATATGGACTTGTCGGAACCGTAGTAAGGGTATGTTGACAGAGTTTGAGATGCGGTGGAGGCGACTTCATTAATGCCAGACGCTGCGCCAAGAGGAACTCTGTCTATGTCGCGAGAATCAGTCTTGGAGGCCTGATCGATGTTGATGGCCTGTGCGGTAGGGTTCCCGTTCTTGTCGCTCTGATTGGTGAACTGGGCGGCCCATCCAGAAATGATGACCGGATTTGCTCCCATATCATCGCTGTAGCTTCGTGACCGTAAGTTATCGACGACCATCGGATCAATGAGGAGATTGTCGATGCGGGTGCTTGCGGACGGGTTGGTGTCGGGAGCCACAGCGATGCTTGAGGTTCCTGCCCATTTTTCTTCATCTGTGTCCTCATTGTCTTGTTCGAAGGTTGAGACAATGAAGGTACTGTGGCCGGCTGCCCCCATGAAGGTAGTATCAATGGCGTCGCTGTCGCTCCACAACTTCCTCCCGTCCTTCAAGGAGTATGCTGTGTCCCCGTCGAGAAGGGCGGAATCTGTGAGCTGTAAGCTGCCACCGTGGCTCATGTGTTTTATGACGGGAGTGCCTGTTCGAGTATCAAATACCAGTGTCGTCTCTGGTGGATCGGATGCTGACAAGTATTCTTCAGAATTGATGCCCAGATCATCTGGGATTCTTGCCCTGAGAGCGAGGTAGTCTCTGTTGGGGCTTGTAAAGGCATATAGTGTGTTAAGGGTTGCTCCGTATGTCCATAGGGTACTGCCGTGGGCTGGCTCTAATGCTGTGATCCCCTCGCTGCTGATCACAATAGGTCCTGTCGATCCGGCAATGACGCGATCGACTCCCACCATATCTTTGACCCAACTCGTTTTGGTGTTGATTGTCGTTGCGATGGCTGCTGTCTTGTGAGGTCCGGCAGAGGTACTGTGTATAAAAGGTGTCACGAAATAGTGTGCCGTTGATGTCAGCAATGAAAGTGCGATGATTGGCGTGAGTGATATGGCGGCAAGTTTTATCTTCGTGATCGGTTGGAGTTTTAATGATGCTTGCTTGGTTACCTTGACGCTGCTCTCGCCTGGCTGAGGACGTGCTGGGAGATACAGCTTGCGCCAGCGGGCCGGATTGCTGAGCTGCCTGGGGTGTATGGAAAGTAGGGTTCGCACGCGATGCAGGATGATGCTCGTGCAGATGAGTGTTGTGAAGCCAAGAGTCTCTGCTGCGTGGCACAGGAAAATGGGGATGGAGATTCCGGAGTGCTCGTATGCTGTCATCCAGTGGTGAATATTGATTCCTGTCGTCGCGGCACCAAGTAGTGCAATGAGGCTGGCGATGATGGTCGTCGCGGTTCGTCTCAACTGACTAGCGACTGCGGCGATGGACCATAAGAGGAGCTGTAGTGTGAACATTGCGACGATTGGTTGTGTTGCCAAGTCGGAGGCAGATCGTACTGAATTCATGTGAAGGACGTCGATGTCGATCCTGTAGATCGAACTCAGTAATTTTGCGATACTCGACGAGGCAAACATCGCTAACACTCCGCCCCAGCGCAGGGCGCGCAGGGCGAGGACGCCGCGCAGTGGGAAGGGCTCGCCCTCGCTCGTGCCTTCGGTCTTGCCCTTGCTGTCGCCGGCGTCGGTTGTGGCCTTGCTGGACCCAGCGGCATTGCGGCCGGCATGGCCCTCGGCCTCTCCTGTGTCCGGCGCCGTCGAAGTCTCGTCGCTGGAGTCGGCAGCGCCTGGCTGGGTGCTGGGATCGGTGCCGTAGTCGTCGGTGTCGGCGTCGGGTGTAGGAGGCATGGCTCTATTGTGGTGACCGGATCGTGATGGTGAGGCGGAACGAGGCAGAACACGGGGGATAGTTCTCCCCTCCGTGGAGATCGGAGCCACCGTGCCCCAGGAGGCGATCTAACGTTGCTTCGGTCGCTCCCAATGCTTCCGGTCGGGTGCGGTGACGCCTTGAATAGTGCCGAGCTTTCGCCCCCGGGTATCGACGCGGGTGAGCGTCACCGACACGTCGTTGCGCCATCCGGTAGCCAGCGACTGAGGGGACAGGAGCAGGGCGCCGTCGTCGATCCCGGTGAGCCACTGGTCGGTGGCGAAGGATGCTGGAGCGGCGGACGTGTCGGTCAGGGAGTAGACGGTGACCGTCCCCTTCCCGTCCCCGGCCGGGTAGTAGGTCCGGGCGGTCTCCACGGCCAGGGCGTCGTTGGTCAGCACCTGTCCCAGGACGAGCCCCGAGACCTCCACGGTGCGGACCGTCTTCCCGGTGGCGGCGTCGAGGACGAGGACGTGGGTGCGCTGAGCGGCGACGTCGAGCGGGTTGCGGTCCTCATCCGAGTCATGAAGCACGGGCCTCATCTGCGGTGGACGCAGGACGAGGGAGACATAGCGGCCATCGGGACTGACGACGGCGTAGCCGGCCGGCCGCCAGGCGAGGAGGTCGCGGGCAACGTCCTGGGCAGAGCTGCCGTCGTCGTCGTAGAACCAGTTGACGACGGCCGGCGTGATCTCACGCGCCCACAGCACCGAGCCGTCCGAGCCGCGGTACCTGGCGACGATCGAGCTGTTCGGCCCCGACCGGTCCTGTCTGCCGCGTTGCGCCTTCTCCTTCTCCGTCAGTTCCGGAGCAGAGACGTAGAGGTAGTCCTCGCCGACAGGCAAGGCATCGTCATCAGTGCTGGTGGGAGTCTTCGAGATGCGCTCCTTGACCTGCGAGGCGCTCAGGGCGGTGGACTCCACCTGCTGCAGCTGCGAGGTGTTCGGGCTGCAGGCGCTCATGGCCCCCGCGAACAGGACCGCCGCAGCCAGGGCTGAGCCGACGACTCGCCGGCGACGGAGGTGAGGGCGTGTGCTGGTCATGACGATGCTCCTGAGATGCCGAAGATGCGGAAGGAGTGGGAGCCCTTGTCCGGGCCGGTGGCCATGATGACGAGGGTCGTTCCCGGCGTGCTCAGGGTGGTGAGCAGTGGATCCGACGACGGCGACGGATTATCGATGGTCCAGAAGTGCCGAATCCCGGGCGGGTAGTAGGTGGAGCCTGCGGGCACGTCCACCGTCGTCGGGGTGCGCTCCCCACTGCTGACGCTCAGGACGCCGCCACCGCCGGACTCGGCGCGGGCGAGACTGGCGTAGGACAGGAGTCCGGCCTCCTGCGCCGAGTGGGAGACGGTCCGGGTCTGGGGGTCGAAGATCGCGGCGGTCGTAGTACCGCCCTCGAGTTCCTGGGGAGATGACGGCATGTAGCCGGCTCCGTGACCTACGGTCCGTGGAGGCAGAGTCGTCAGCGTGCTCGTGGCGCGGGAGGCTGCGCTGTTGGTTCCGGAGGTCAGGCCCAGGTCGTAGGCGGTGGTGTCGGCACCGGCGACGCCCGCCATGGCGTCCAGGTTGACGGCCTGCGCCGCCCAGCCTGTGGGGGAGGTCTGGAAGTCGATCGGTGTGGGTGTCTGTGTGAAGGCGGCCACCCAGCCATCGACGACGAGAAGGTCGCCCCGGCCGTCGGTGAGAAGCGGGGCGCTCTCACGGCGTACCGAGGGGGCGGTGTCGGGCATGAGCGTGTAGATTCCGTACACTCCGTCGCTGGACTCTTCCCCATCGGGGCGTCGTTGCGTGCCCCGCAGGAGGAAGGTGGAATGACCGGCCGTGCCCGAGTAGGGCCAGGTATCAGGTGAGACGGAGACATCCTCCTTGTCGATGGACCACAGTCGGGAGCCGTCGGCGAGCGAGTAGCCGGTGGCGCCGTTGAGCAGGACGGAGTCAGTGAGCTGGAGGACGCCTTCCTGCCTGAAGCCCTCGTAGGTGACGCGCCCGGTCACCGTATCGAGAACCACCACCAGGGGGTCGATACTCATTCCCTCCGGCTGCTCGCCGTCGGTGGCATCGAGGGTCACCGCGAGGTGACGGCGGTCCGGGCTCGAGTAGCAGCGGATGAAGCGCGCGTGCTTGCGCGGATAGGTCCACCGGGTCGAGCCGTCGGCGGGATTGAGGCCGACGACGCCGTCGCTGCTCAGGACGACCGGCCCGGCAGCACCGGCCACCACCTCCGCCATGTTGTGGATGTCCTGCGACCAGGCCGCCGTCGAGGCGAAGGACCGGGGCAGCGCCGGAAGCGCAGAGGTGTCGATACTCGCAGCGGTCGACGGCGTGACCCGGCTCGCGACCAGGTGCGGGACCGTGGCCGCTGCCCCGAGGGCGAGCGGCGGAACGACGATGAGAATGACCGCGCCGAGGACGCAGCGCCACGAGAGGCGGGGCAACCGAATCCTCCGCAGACCTCCCAGCCGCGCCCTCAGGTGCTGCTTCTGCGGCGGCGGGAAATAGGTGGCCCGGGTGGCGCGAACCAGGAGATCGGTCGCCGCCAGCAGGCCCAGGCCCAGTGCCCCCACCGCCAGTGTGAGTAGCTGGTCGATACTGACCGAGGTGCTGCGCAGCTGGGCGTGCCACAGGCGAAGAAGGACGACGGCGAAGCCGCCCGAGAACACCAGGAAGCACAGCGGTTGGAAGAGGACCGTCTTCCTGACGAGCGCTCGCGGTGAGGTGGGATAGCTCTTCAAGGCGAAACGCGCGTTCTCCCTCCACTTGAAGTAGCCGGCGATCCACATGAGCACGGCCAGGCCGCCAATAAAGCCCCCGACCGACTTCATCGCGTCACCGGGATCCATCATCCCGCTCTGGTAGACGAGGAACAGCACGGCCATCGCCCCGACCGCCAGGAGCCAGCCGAGGCGCAGGGCCCGCAGAGCCCGCTGCATCGTGAGGATGCGTCGTGGAGGATCGGGCACCGAGTCGTCTGAGGCGCCAACGGAGTCAGCGGCCTCGGTGGACTCTTCGGCCTCGGCGGCCTCGGCGGTCTCGGTGGCCTCGGCGGCCTCTACGGACTCCGCAGACTCCGCAGCCTCGGCTGAGCCGGCGGGTGCAGGGGACTCGGCGTCCTGGGACTGGTCACTGTGCTCATCGGTCATCGTGCTGTCTCCCGTGCCGCTACTTGCTGGTGAACTGCTCGAGGTTCTCGGTGTGGGGGTGTCCGTCATCGGCAGAGCTGAGCCAGAAGAGCGGGGTGTAGGTTGTCTCACCGCTCGCGTCAGTGCTCGTCCGGCCGACCACCAGCCCGGGTCCGGTCGGGACTCCCAGGTCTTCGACGATCGTTCCGGTGACATCCACGCTGCTTCCCGTGGAGACATTGACGACCTGCCGCGTCAGGCCCTGCAGGGCGGCGTTGAGAGAGGCCGGTTTCTCCTTCTTGCCCGCCGCTGCGAGGTTGGCCGACGCATTGACGGCCGCCGGGTCACTGACCTGCGTGACCCAGCCGCCCGGGTGCACGGCCTCAACACCCTTGATGGTTGAGCGGACCTTCCCGGAGGTATCCACCTGGGTGACGGTCGATGCGCCGGAGTTGCTTTCCGGCCCGTACGGGGAAGGCGGCTGCGGTGACAGCAGCAGCGAGTCGGTCCCGGCCCCCGCTAGCCACTGATCGGTGGCGAATGACGAGGGCGGGGCGGATGGGTCGTCCAGCCCGAAGACATGGACCTGGCCTTCCCCCGTACCTCCGGGGAAGTAGTCGTTGGCGGTCTCCACGGCCAGAGAGCCGTTCGTCAGGCCCTGCCCCAGGATCACTCCGTTGAGCTCCGCAGTGCGCACCACGGCGCCGCTGGTGGCGTCCAGGACGACGACGTAGGACTCCTGCTCGGCGAGCCTCTCCTCCAGCTGTCCGTGATGCGGGGTGAGGATGAGGGAGACGCGGCGCCCGTCGGGGCTGACGACGATCTCTCCGCTGGTTTGGGACGTCATCAGGTCTGAGACGTTGTGCTGCGGGGCGTCTGCATTCTCCAGAGCGTTGCTTGATGCGCCCGGCGGCGTGATCGTCACCGCCCACTTCAGGGCGCCGTCTGATCGGTTCCGGCTGACGAGGGTGGTTCCCACGGGCGTGCGATGGTTCTTCTGCCAGTTGATGAGCACCGTGATGGTGCTGTTCTCAGTGGGAAGCGTTGGGAACTCCATGTCCGGGCCCGTGTTGGCATCGGCCTCGAGGCTCGTGACCTGCTCGGCGGTGAGTGCAGTGGCCTTGACGGTGACCTCCTGTGTGGTCTGGTTTGGGGCTGAGGTCAGCTGACCGGTGCAGGCGCTCAACGGGAGGGCCAGCAGTGCTGCGGCAAAGAGCAGCCGGGAGGATCGATGTCGACGGTGCGCAGGTGCCGTGGACGTGCGGTGGGGGTGCCGGGCGGCTTGTCGGCTCATGACGAGGCTCCTACCAGTCCGTAGAGACGAAGGCGTGTACCGGTGGTCTGACTCTCGTAGGTGGGGCGCAGAAGGACGACGGTGACGCCCGGCGCGCTGAGTGCGCTGATGTCGTCGTTACCTCCTGGTGTATTGACGGAGAAGTCGTCAAGGTCGGCGTTGGGACCGCCTGTTCGTGGATCGAAGAAGACTGTGCCGTTCTCCAGGGGGATGGAGGTGGCTTTCGACTTGTCTCCCGACTGAAGGCTGATGCGCCTCTGCCCGTCGTCGGCCCGGGTGACCCCGACGGCGGTGACGAGCCCCGGGTCCTGGGAGGCTGCCAGCACAGCACGTGTCCTGGGGTTGAAGGTGGTGGCGACGGTGGACCGGTCCTTCCAGGCATCGGGGATGTGACTCTCGTCCGGTTCGACCGGGGTGGGTGCGGTCTCCGGCAGGACGGCCAGTCTCCCGGAGAGGCGGGATGCCATCGGGGCGATGCCGAGGGTCTGGCCCAGGTCGTAGGTGTGGGTGTCGCCTCCGGGGACCTTCGCCAGGGCGTCAAGGGAGACGGCCTGGGCGCGGTGGGCCTTCGTGTAGTCCCAATCGATGTCGGTGGACTCGTCTTTCGTGGCCTCGGGGTAGGTGACCGTCCAGCCCTCGACGATGAGCGGCTCCTGGTTGGCGAAGGCGATCAGAACATCCCTGACGACTCCACGGGGGTTGGTGTCCGGGACGAGCGTGAGACGGCCGATCCCGTTGTGGCTTCCTCCACTGTCCTCTTTCGTGAGAATGAGGCTGGCGTGCCCTGCTGTACCTGTGTACTGGTGGTACTCCTTGGAGAGATCGAGGTTGACGTCGCCGAGCTGCCACATCACGGAGTCGTCGGCCAGCGAGTAGACGGTGCTGCCGGTCAGGAGCACGGAGTCGGTGAGCTGGACGGTCTTGCCGTCGTGGAAGTGCTCGTTGGTGACCCGTCCGGTCACGGTGTCCAGGACGATGGTGAGGGCCGATTCCAGACCGTAATCGCCGTCGGAGCTCTTGCCCTCGAACTCCCGCTCCCCGAGCGTCAGGGCGACGTGGCGCCTGTCCGGGCTGGTGATGAGATATGGGCGCTCACCACGGACGCCGTCGATCCGTTCCCCGTACTGGGCGAACTTCTTGCCTTGACGGTGGTAGTCCCAGCGGATCTTCCCGGTGGAGGGATCCAGGCTGATGAGGCTGTCATCGGTGAGGACGAGGGGGCCTGCGGCCCCTGCGGTCACGTCCAGCGCGGCGGGGATGTCATGGGTCCAGGTTGCCTGAGACGGGAAGGAGGTCGGGTAGGTGGGCAAGGTGGCGGGGGCGGCCACAGGGATCGGGCGGGGCCGGTCCCAGTTGTGGGCGAGGTAGGCGCTTGCGCTGAGCACGAGGGTCGGGGCCAGGAGGATTACCACCAGAACGATGCGCGGCCCCCAGGAGCCGGCGCTCCGGAGGTGGGCGGGTAGGAGGAGACGAGCGGACCTGGCACGCAGCCGTGAACGGAGCGAGGAGGCCTGTGCGACCTCGGGGAAGAAGGAGCGGGTGACGCGCTGGAGAAGATCGAAGGCGAAGAAGGAGCCCAGCCCCAGGGCCGCCATCGCGAAGGCGAGTAGCTCGCCGGCGCTGGCGTCCAGCGGCATAAAGATGTCGTGCCACAGGCCCAGCGCGCCTCCGGCGCTGAGCAGGCCGCAGGTGGCCACCCCGGCAACGGGCAGGAGCCGCTTAATGATGCGCCGGCAGGACTTTGCCCGATGCCGCCAGTCGACCCAGTACTCGGCCGGCTCCTCCCAGGCGAGAATGCCGATCCCCCACAGGACGAGCGCCGTGACCAGCGGCGCGAGACCGAGGTAGAGGAGCACCCAGCGCATCGTCAGATCAGTGCGCCACGCCAAGTAGAGGCCGGCCGCCACGAGGACGGTGAGCAGGGCGCCGACCTTCAACGCCCAGAAGAGGCCCTCGAACCGCCGCGACCAGACCTGACGGCGCTTCTGAGGCGTGCGAGGACGACGACGGCGGGCAAGGGCTGACGGCGAGGAGTAGGGATTCTCTGAGGTGAGGGGAGTGGGAGCCGCGAGAGGCTCCGCGTCCTCGCCCGTGGATTGATCGGTCATCGTGCTGTCCTTCGTGCCGCTACTTGTTGGCGATCTGCTCGAGGTTTTCGGTGTGGGGGTGGCCGTCGTCGTCGGCGCTGAGCCAGAACTGTTGGGGGCTGCCGTTGCCGTCGGCGCCCTCATGGCTGATGAGCAGGCCGGGTCCGGTGGGGACGCCGACCGATTCGGCGCTTCCTCCCGTGAGGTCGTGCGTGCTTCCCGAGTTCAGGTCGACGATCTGGGTGG
>ERZ773054.1747-NODE-1747-length-12343-cov-11.955322_pt1 | contig 12343 bp, 10 predicted proteins | sample MGYA00580630_ERZ773054 | MGnify/ENA primary metagenome ERZ773054 (study PRJEB29015, sample SAMEA2737994) | human oral metagenome | biome: human oral; feature: human-associated habitat; material: dental | place: China | collected 2115 ... | reverse complement strand
ATTTTTCCCCGCCTGCCGTGCTACGGCTGCCCGTCGTGCTACGACTGCCTGTGCGACTCGCACCTTTGGCAAAGTTGATTGTTTGGTATCATTGGCATTTCTGGTATTATTGGCATTTACTCCATTTTCTCATTCTCTCATTTTCTCATTCTCTCATTTTCTAATTTTCTAATTAAAAAGGTCATATTTTTTTGTTATATTTTTTAATGATTTGCAAGAGGTAAGGCAAAGCCTCGCGCGACATTGTAATTCTTGTGACTTTAGGCGATTTGATTTTTACATAAAAACCATTTTTACTATAACCCCAATCTATATCCGTGATTTTAGTAGGGTCAATTTCACGAATCGCATAGAAAATAAAGAAGTACAGTTGCTTATTGCACAACACAAACGGCGGATTATAGCGAGTGAGAAAGAACAGACTATCCTTTACTTTTAACAGCAAGTCGAAATCACTATCACTCATTTGTTCTACTAGCATACACAAAGCTTTTTCTTTGCGTTTTAGCACATAGGTGAAAAGCCAATACAGCAAAAAGGTAATGAGTAAAGAAAGGAGGGTTTCCCCTATTATTTCATCGAGGAACAACAAGTGTAGCACCTCTACACCTTCTTGTATCATCAGCACAAGATAGACAAACAAAGGCGCTGTAAACACCACAATAATAAAACCGGTAACCCACAAGCGGAACTTACGCACTTTTTTCAAATAAGCCTCCCGTTTTTGCGACAGCTGGTGTTGAGGGCGATAAAGTGCCAAGCGCTCTTCAAATTCGTTTTTGCGCACCATCGTAAAGTACATAAAAACCAAGAGAAACACCAACGAAGGGACAAAACAGAGAAAATAAACTGTATCCATAATTTTAGGTAAGAGTTAAGGGTTTTATTTTGTTGGTAGATAAAAATGAAATGATAATAGTATCGTTCATTTTTCTGTTTAGTTCATAGGTTATTTTTAAGTTCTTATTTGAGCATTAGGATTGTATTTCTCGATAATCTCCCCAAAAATAGGATATACATTCCTATACATCACAATTGAAGTAGATTTTATTGATTTAATACGTACAATTACTCTCCCTCCCCTAGCATAAACAAAACTTACTTCTTTTATTGTTGTAGGATCAATCTCCTCAACGGTAAGAGAAACAAATAAGTACAGCTTATCTTTGCAAAGTATAAAAGGAGGAAAGTATTTGAAGAGAAATAATTCTTTTTGTACACTGAGCAATACCTCAAAATCGCTATCACTCATTTGTTCTAAGAGTGCTTGTTGGTTTTTAATATTTCTTTTTAAAATACGATATATTAAATAAATAGCCAAACACTCTATTGCTATGAAAATAATTAAAAGGAGAAAAATGATAAGAATACCAGCATCAAGTAATAGAAAAGCGCATATAACCATTAACGGAAAGCTAGCAAATAAGCCTATTATTATACTCACTTTTTTGGTATATCGCTCTGCTCCATTTATATATTCCTGCCGTTCGGGGGTAAGAAGTCGAGGGGTATGATAGGCTAAACGTTTTTCGAAATTGCTTTTGTGCTGCACAATAAAATATACCGAAACAACTACAAGCACGAATATGAGAATAATTATAGTATTCATTGTATAAATACTTTTAATTTTTGATTCACTGTGAAGTTTTATTTTTTTAAACCCTCAATAATAGGACTACAACAAAAAAAGAGGCTTCACCTCAGTGGAGAAGCCTCTTTGTATTATTACATTACAATATTGATAATCCTATTAGGTACTACAATTACCTTTTTAGGAGTGTTGCCCTGTAGCTGTTCTGCGGTTTGAGGGTCGGAGAGGATGGCTTGCTCTATCTCTGCCACACTCATACTGGTTGCAAAAGCGCGTTTAAAGCGTACTTTGCCATTGAACGATACAGGATGCTCCTTGCTGTCCTCTTGCAAATACTTATCCTCGTGTACGGGATAAGGTGCATAAGTTACACTTTCGGTATTTCCGAGCCTTTTCCAGAGCTCTTCGGCGATATGGGGAGCAAAGGGAGCTACCAGTACCGCAAGAGGCACTAAAACGTTCCTATGGTGGCATTTTAACGTTGATAACTCATTCACACATATCATAAACTGACTCACTGAGGTATTGAAAGAGAAATTCTCGATATCTTCATTTACCTTTTTAATCGTTTTATGCAGTGCTTTGAGCATCTCAGGCGTAGGAGCTTCGTCGGTTACTTGCCAGCCGTTATCATTGAAATACAAACGCCATAACTTGCGCAAGAAGTTATACACCCCCGAAATACCTGCCGTGTTCCAAGGTTTGGCTTGTTCCAAAGGTCCTAAGAACATTTCATACAAGCGCAAAGTATCAGCTCCGTATTGCTCACAAATATCATCGGGGTTTACCACGTTGTATTTGGATTTGGAAATTTTACCTAATTCTTCATCTGTATAAAACTTGAAATCTTCTAAAGGTAATGGTTCTCCATTGTAATTCAAATACTGCTTATCAGTTAAGCGTAAAAATCCTTCTTTTGTCACAAAGATAGGGTACTCAAATCTCATCCACTTAGCATACTCTGAAATTCCTTCAATATCAAGATAGGAAGGTTTATCAGGATATTCGTAGTTTGAAACATATTCAATAGGTATTGGTAACTTCTGAATATTTTCAGATATTTTAGTATCAAGATCAAACTGAAAAGATTTTTCCAAACTATTTTTGTCAAAAATTATAGTGAACGATTCTTTTACTTTATCTGGAACGACAGGAACACTATCGCTATAATTTTTATAATCATTACCACGTACTCTACCATTGCTATTTGTTTCTCTAAAACAACTTTCTATAAACCCTTGTATCATACCCTGATTAATCAGCTTTTTGAATGGTTCTTCAGTAGGGGCAAAACCGCGGTCTTTTAGGAATTTATTCCAGAAGCGAGAGTACAAGAGGTGCCCTGTAGCATGTTCGCTACCCCCTACGTAAAGGTCTACGTTTTGCCAGTAGTCTACTACGGCTTTGGTAGGGAAGGTTCCACGTGCGTCTTTTTCCATCATATACTCTAACCAATACCAAGAAGAGCCTGCCCAACCTGGCATTGTATTCAATTCTAACGGGAATACGGTTTGGTTATCAATAAGCTCATTGCTCACTACCTTGTGGTTTGCGCTATCCCACGCCCAAGTGGTCGCATTGCCCAACGGTGGGTTGCCCTCTTCGGTAGGGAGGTATTTCTCTACTTCGGGTAGGAGAATAGGGAGGTGCTCCTCGCCTATCATCTGTGGCAAGCCGTTTTCATAGTATACTGGGAAAGGTTCGCCCCAATAACGCTGACGTGAGAATACGGCATCGCGAAGGCGATAATTCACTTTGGCTTTGCCTGCTCCTTTGGATTCTAAGGCTTCGAGTACTTTAGCAACAGCTTCGCCAAAGTTAGTGCAACCATTGAGGAAATCCGAATTTTGGTAAGTCATTCCCTCTTTGTCGGTAAAGGCGTTTTCCGAAATATCTTTATCGAAAATGTTAATCACTTCGGGCATTCCTTTGGCTCCCTTGAAGTGTTTAGCAAAGGCATAATCGCGGTCATCGCCAGCAGGCACTGCCATTACAGCCCCCGTACCATAGCTTGCTAATACATAATCGCCTATCCAGATAGGGATTTGCTTGCCGGTAAGCGGGTGTACGGCATACGCCCCTGTGAAAGCTCCTGATACGGTTTTGGTGTCTGCCATACGGTCGCGCTCTGAACGTTTGGCAGTAGCTGCGATGTAGGCTTCTACCTCAGCGCGTTGTTCCTCAGTAGTAATTTGCAATACTAAGGGGTGCTCGGGAGCAAGGGTAAGGTAAGTAACACCGAAGAGGGTGTCGGGGCGAGTGGTGAAGACCTCGACTTTGTGCTCGCCTCCGGCGAGCACAAAGTCGATAGAGGCTCCTACTGATTTTCCTATCCAGTTGCGTTGACTTTCTTTGATGCTCTCACTCCAATCGATGGTGTCTAAGCCTTGCAAGAGGCGTTCGGCATAAGCGGTGATGCGCATACTCCATTGGGTCATCTTCTTGCGAATCACTGGGTGACCCCCACGTTCGGATACACCATTGACGATTTCATCGTTGGCGAGTACAGTGCCTAAGGCAGGACACCAGTTTACTTCGGTTTCTGCCAAGTAGGTAAGTCGGTATTTTAGTAAATGACGTTGTTTGCTTTCAGCTGTCATTGCGTGCCATTGGGCAGCAGTGAAGGTTGGGGTATCGTCGTCACAGGCAGCATTTACCTTGCTATTGCCTTCTGTTTCAAAGAGAGCGATAAGCGTTTCGATAGGCTCTGCCTTGTCGGTTGCGTTGTTATACCACGAGTTAAACAACTGTATGAATATCCACTGGGTATGACGATAGTAATCGGGGTCGGAGGTCTTTACTTCGCGACTCCAATCAAAAGAAAAGCCCATTTTATCTAATTGTTCGCGGTAACGGGCGATATTCTGTGCCGTAGTGAGGGCTGGATGTTGCCCTGTTTGGATAGCATACTGCTCGGCAGGTAAACCGAAGCTATCATAACCCTGAGGGTGCAATACATTAAAGCCTTTGTGACGCTTATAGCGCGCTACAATATCGCTGGCTATATAGCCGAGAGGATGCCCTACGTGTAAGCCCGCCCCTGAGGGGTAAGGGAACATATCGAGCACGTAGTACTTAGGTTTGGTACTGTTATTCTGGGCTTTGAAAGTTTGGTGTTTAGCCCAATATTCTTGCCAAAAGGCTTCTATTTCTTTGTGATTATAGGTCATAGTGCGAGCCACACGGGCTTTTTGTTTTAATTAAACAATTCGGAATGTGTTCCTACTCTGTTTAGAGTGATTAGTTTTTCTTCTTCGTATTGTTTCCAAATCAAGAGTAGGTCAGGTTCTATATGGCATTCCATACAACCTTTATAATTTCCTGTCAGCAAATGAGGATTTCTATCAAAAGGAATTCCATCACTTCCTTTTTCCATTAAGATTTGTACTATCTTCTCTATTTTATCAAACCTTTTAGGTTGCTTTTTATATTTTTTTAACTCTTTTTTATAAATGGAGGTAGGGATAATGGTGTACAAAAACTCTTGGCTTTCATCATCTTCATTCATCATCTTCGGATAATATGTCGTTAAACATTTCTTTAGCGTTCGTATAGCCTTTCACAAGTCCTTTTTTGTATTTTTCTACTAACATATCTCCTTCTTCAATAGCTTCAATAGTTTTTTTATTGGGTACATACTCTTCAGTAGGTTCGGATATGTGCACGGGTTTTACTATTACATTGTATTTCTTGAAGAGAGATTCAAAAATAGGCATATCAACTTCAGGAATACTTACATTGTAATTTATCATTTTGTAATTTGTAGTTCTCATATTTCTTCTATTTTTGTGCAAAGGTATGAAGTAATTAGCAAATGAGCAAATTTAGGGATTGGCAAATGCTGAGAAGTAATAAAATAGAAATCTTTGCCAAGATTATAAAACCTTGACAAAGATGAAGAAAGTTTATGTTTTTCGATTAACTTATGTTTCTAAAAACGTGGGAGTTTTTCAGGGATAATGTGTGCTGTGTCGTACCCTGCAAAGTGTTTTAGGTAGTTTTGCAACGTAGTACCATTGCCATCGGCAAAGGCATAGCGTCCTTTTCTCTTCAAATATTTTTTTACTGATTGTGCTCCGACTAAGTGAGCTGCGGCTAATATGCCTGATTCGGTAATTTCTATACCGTTAATTTTAGTGCCTACGTATTGCTTGATTTCATTGCGCAAATACCATTTGTTGCGCTGAAGACTAAGAGTAAAAAGTCTTTCTTGTTGTTCGGGGGAATTGAGGAATTGCTGAGCGTCTTTTACTCCGTAGAACTGCAAAGCTGATTTTCCAAATTGATATTTCCCCATATAGCCAAACCTATTCACTATAAAATAATTGCCTCGTGACTCGCGGTAGGCTAAGGCTTCCTTAAAGCCTATAAAACTTTTTCCTACTTGTGGTGGATTTAAGGAAAACAGATTGGGTTCGCTTGTTATTTCTTTTGGCATAGCGGTAACCAAACGAGGTATATCTACTACAAAGCTGGGTGGTACTACGGTAGTTCTCTCTTCATCACTTTTTACAGTAAAACCCAACATAAAAAATACGGCCATCATCACGGCACAATAATACCTCTTTTTTGCATTTTTCATAAAAATTGTTTTCTTTAAGACTTACATCTGTTCTTCAGAAGAAGTACACCTGCTTAAAATTATTTCGGGGGCGAAATTACAAAAAAAATGCCAAATGCAACTTTTTTAACTTATATTTTTATCAATAGTGCTATAAATGATTTTGATAACTACCCTCTAAACATCAGTAATTACAAGGGTCATAGCACGACGGGCGGGTGCGAGCCGCACGGGCGGGGAAAATGAGAAAATGGAGTAAATGCCAATAATACCAGAAATGCCAATAATACCAAACAATCAACTTTGCCAAAGGTGCGAGCCGCACAGGCAGTCGTAGCACGACGGGCAGCCGTAGCACGGCAGGCGGGGAAAAATTAGCAAATGGGGAAGGGTTGAGGAGTCCGGAAGAAAGCGGAAAAGTTCGGAAGAGGAGAGGAAGGGTTTTTGATGAAAAAAGGGTGTAAGATGGGTGGGGTTAGCTTATAGAGAGCTTATAGGAAGCTTATACGAATCTTGGACGATTGGTATAGAAAGGGTATATAAATAATTGACTCATAATATAATACAGCGATGTAAAAAATGGTAAGAACGGGGTTTCGAGGCGAAAGAAAAGGGAATAGGTGATAGGACTTAGGCCACAGGCACTAGGGGGAGTGTGACGGGAAGGAGAATTAGCAAATTGGAAAATTGGGAAATTAGCAAATTTATAGGAGGAGTTTAATGGGAGTGTGGTGACGGAAAAGGGGAAGAAACCTCCCCCTTGCCCCCTCAGAGAGGGGGAATATGGCGACGGAAAAAGGGGAATCTGGCGACGGAAAGGTGGAGGTAAGATGGGGGAAGTTTATAAGATAGAAAGTCTTTTATTTTGTCCACGAGAAAAGGCGCATATCTCCTGCTTCTAAGGTGTATGTTTTAGAGGTTGTCCAATCGACGGGGAGCAAGCGGGCTTCTTTGCTTACTTCTTGTACTTCGGCAGTGGCTTTTATCTCTAAGGGCAACGTTTTGAGAGGACTGTGGTTTACAATCATCAAATAGTAGCGTGACCCGTTCTGCAAAAGCGAAACAGTTGCCCCTATATCGCCTGTTTTGAAGACTTCAAAGTTTTTGGGCAATACCAATCTTTTTGTGCCTGCAGGAATGCTTTTGCCGGTATGCCATACGTTGAGCATCTTTGCTCCTACGAACACGCCGGAAAGTTTCTGTACTTCGGCATTGGCTTGCGCTAATCGGTAATAGGTAGCATTTTTAGAGCCGTCGGGCGCAATAGGCGCTTTGTAAGTTAGGTTATCAGGAGGGGTGGTATAGGTGAAGAACTGCATCAGTTGCGAACCATAGGCTAAGTTGGTGTACAGTTGCAAGCGCAGGTCGGCAAGGGTAGGTTCTGGATATCCACCTTCACCGAGAGGGTGGGACGATGATAGTACGAGCGTCCATAGAGGAATGCGTAATTCTTTGGCTTTTGCCGAGAAAACTTCTAAGTTTTTATACCACAATCCGTTTACGGTTCTCTCTTTTGCTCCTTTGTTGAGTACAATAGGGTAGAAGGTAGAAGAGAGCATTTGCAGAGGGAGGGAGCGGGTAGCTTTTTCAAGATAAGCATTGAAGGAGGCGCCTAATTGCTTTTCGGAAGTGTCTATTGAGAGGAAATTCACATAGCAGATACCTTTTTTATCGATTTGCTGAAAGCGTTTCATCTTCGCAGCTATCTTATCTAAATCTTTCATTGAGGGTTCGTCTGCCATAAACCAGCCCGCCACAGCAGGGTGGTCTTTTAGGGCTTTAATGGTTGCTTCGGTATCGGTAGAGAGTTCTGAGCAACTTACAATACTCTTCATTTGTAGGTTTTGCATCTTATTCAAAGCCTCTTTCACTTGGGAAAGGGTGGAATAATAGGGGTACATATTGTAATTTAAGCCCGCTTGTTTCATCTCTTGATAGGCTTCAGTAGAGGATTGAGGAGAAAGTCCTATCCACGCCATCATTGGGAAGGGGGTGTTGCTGGAGATAAGAGAGCCGTTATCTTCGCTGTTGTTGTCTTTTTGGCAACTTGTGAAAAGGCATAAAGCGCTTAAACCGATGTAAAGAAATCTTTTCATTTGGGTAATATTTATGGTCTTGATAGCGCAAAAATACAAAATAAATTGTAAAAAAGGTGACGATATGAAGGAAAATGATTACTTTTGTCGCAATAGAAGTCGTAGCACGACAAGCAGTAAGAGTCGCATAGGTGAAAAATTAGCAAATTTGTAAATAAGCAAATGAGGAAGTGTGAACCATATATGTAGTTTGAGCCACACAGGCATCCGTAGCACGGAAGGCGGAAGAAAAACGATTTGAGAACTAAGAACTCACGAGTGAAAATTAAAAACTAAATAATAGAACAATGAAAAGAATGATTTTAATGCTCCTTATTGTCTTTGGAGCACTCTCTTGTAGTAAAGAGGATATTAAGAGATTAGAAGGTAAGGTAGATGTTACCGTCTACGTAAAAGACAGCAACGGTACGCCCTTAAAGAATTGGGAGGTATATGCTTACGATGAATGGGCGTGGGAACACAAAAGTGACTCGCACCCTACTTTTCACGCGAAGCACTCGGTGACTGATGATGAGGGGATAGCCTCGTTTGTACTGAGTGTAGATGTGATTGATGAGCAGGAAGTGTATCAGTTTGTGGTGTATTACACTGAGGACAATGCAGGGAAAAAGAATCTTTTGAGCACTGAAATTACTAAGAACAGTTTGAAAACAGTGAAAACGGTTACCCTTAAAGCGAAAGAAAAATCAACGATTACAATTACGTTGTAGTAGTTATCGGACAGATTTGCCCCTTGAAACTTAAAAACGCTAAAACATTATGGATAAGAACAGTGTTTTACAGTACAAAAATCTGTTTGACGGCATTACTCATTATATAGAGAGTGAAGATGCTAAAGAGAAAATAGAAATCTGGTTTGCCCGTGAGTTGCAAACCATATTGGGCTATGCCCGTTGGGAAAACTTTTCGGTAGCGATACACCGAGCAGTTGCTTCGTGTAAGTCACAACAAATCAATGTAGATGACCATTTTCGTGAGGTCACGAAAATGGTCGAATTAGGCAGTGGCTCTAAGCGTGAAATTATGGATTTTATGCTTACCCGTTATGCCTGCTATCTCATTGCTCAGAATGGCGACCCTAAAAAGGAGGAAGTAGCTTTTGCTCAGAGTTATTTTGCTGTACAAACCCGTAAGGCGGAACTCATAGAAGAACGCCTCAACTTGCTTTCTCGTTTAGAAACACGTGATAAACTTAGAAGTGCCGAAAAGCAACTCTCACAGAATATTTATGAGCGTGGCGTTGATGATAAAGGCTTTGCGCGTATCCGCTCCAAAGGCGATACCGCTCTTTTTGGCGGACATACTACTGAGGATATGAAGCTGCGGTTAGGAATAAAAGCCAACAGACCTTTGGCAGATTTCTTACCAACGCTTACGATTGCAGCTAAGAACCTCGCTACCGAAATGACCAATTACAATGTAGAAAGTAATGATTTGCACGGCGAATCTGCCATCACACACGAGCACGTACAAAATAACCAAACTGTACGACAAATGTTAGGGCAACGTGGTATCAAACCAGAAGAATTACCTCCTGCCGAAGATATTAAGAAATTAGAGCGCAAAGTAGCGCGTGATGAGAAAATGATAGCTGAACGCTCTCAAAAATTGCCTAAAAACTAAAATAATAATAACTTACCTGTTACCTATGCTAAGATTCACCGCTCTTACCACCGCACAAAACCGTAAACCGGTAGCGGTACCCGAAAATGGCAAACGCTCCGAACTGTTTGCCCAAAATGTATTCAACGAAGAGGCTATGCGCCAACTGATGACCCGCGATGCCTTTGCCGCTGTAATGAACGCCATTCACAATGGCACTAAAATAGACCGCCGTGTAGCCGACCAAGTGGCGACCGCTATGCGCGATTGGGCAATCTCCAAAGGCGCTACTCACTACACCCACTGGTTCCAACCTCTTACAGGGGGTACTGCCGAAAAGCACGATGCTTTCTTTGAGCCCGTTACTCGCGACCGTGCTATCGAATGCTTCGGGGGCGGACAGCTGGTTCAACAAGAATCTGATGCTTCCAGTTTCCCCAATGGCGGTATCCGCAATACTTTTGAGGCGCGTGGCTACACCGCTTGGGATCCTTCTTCACCACCTTTTGTGTACGGTACCGTGCTTTGTATCCCTACAATCTTTATTGCCTATACTGGCGAGGCGCTGGACAATAAAACGCCACTGCTCAAAGCCCTTAGTGCTATCGACCAAGCAGCTACCGAGGTAGCCCGCTATTTCGATAAGAACGTGAGCAAAGTCACCACTACCTTAGGTTGTGAGCAAGAGTACTTCCTCATCGATAAAGCCCTTGCCAATACCCGCCCCGATTTGATGATTACCGGTCGCACCCTCTTAGGGCATCAAGCGGCGAAAGGACAACAGTTAGACGACCACTATTTAGGGGCAATTCCAAGCCGTGTGTTGGCTTTTATGCGCGATTTGGAACAAGAGTGCCTATTGCTCGGCATCCCCGTGAAAACGCGTCATAATGAGGTCGCACCTAACCAGTTTGAGTTGGCGCCTATTTTTGAAGAAGCCAACCTTGCTGTCGATCAAAACTCCCTACTGATGGACGTGATGCGCAAGGTAGCCGAGCGTCATAGCTTTGTCATCCTATTCCACGAAAAACCCTTTGCAGGAGTGAATGGCTCTGGTAAGCATAACAACTGGTCGCTTGTAACCGATACAGGCGTAAACCTTTTAGCACCTAGCAAAACACCTATCAAGAACTTGCAATTCCTCACTTTCTTCATCTGTACTATCAAGGCAGTATGCGAGTATGAGCCTTTGTTAAGAGCCTCGGTGGCATCGGCGACTAACGATTACCGATTAGGTGCCAACGAAGCCCCTCCTGCCATAGTATCAGTATTTATAGGCGAACAGCTTACCCAAGTGTTAGATGCCTTAGAGGTATCTTCTGATAATCTATCTCCTGAGGAGAAAACCGAACTCAAACTGAACGTAGTAGGCAAAATACCCGACCTCTTCCTCGATACTACCGACCGCAATCGTACCTCGCCTTTCGCCTTTACGGGCAATAAATTCGAGTTCCGCGCCGTGGGTTCTAAAGCCAACTGTGGCAAGCCTACAATGGTACTGAGCACCATTGTAGCTCGACAACTCACCGAGTTTAAAAAAGCAGTTGATGCGCTTATAGAAGGAGGCAAAAAGAAAGAAGATGCGATTTTTAAAGTGTTGCGCCGTTATATCAAGGAAAGTAAGAAAATACGCTTTGAGGGCGACGGTTATAGCAAAGAATGGGAGGAAGAGGCTGCCCGTCGTGGTTTAAGCAATCATAAAACTACTCCTGAAGCGCTGAAAGAAAACATCAGTGAGAAGGCAGTGGCTTTGTTTGAAAGTACAGGAGTACTCAGCAAAGTAGAGCTTTTAGCGCGTTATGAAATTGGCTTAGAAGAATATGTAAAAACCGTACAGATAGAATCGCGTGTGCTTGGGGATATTGCTCGCAATCACGTGGTGCCTACTGCCGTGCGTTATCAAAATACCCTTATTGAGAACGTAAAAGGCTTAAAAGAAATATTCGGCGATAGCTATCAAGAAGTAGCTGCCGAGCAAATGGAGCTTATACGCCATATTTCCGAGCACATCAAGGTTATCCACAGTCAGGTGGAGGCAATGGTAGAGGCGCGCAAGCACGCTAATCACTTACCCGATTTTGAAGCCAAAGCCGATGCTTATTGCACGCAAGTAAAACCTTTCTTTGAGGTAATACGCTACCATTGCGATAAACTCGAACTTATGGTAGATGACGAGCTTTGGACACTGACGAAATACCGCGAATTGTTTTTTAATTAGCAAATTAGAAAATTTGGAAATGAGAAAATAAGGTGCGAGCCGCACGGGCAAGGAAAATTAGAGAATGAGAAAATTTGGAAAAGAGAAAATGGGGTAAATGCCAATAATCAACTTTGCCAAAGTTTCAAACTTTGGCAAAGTGTATACCCCTAAAAGTGACACATCTGAGAGAGCGAAAGAAAACGAAGAGGTTCGGAAGAAGGGAGGAAGGATTTTTGGAGAAAAAAGGGTGTAAGATGGGTGGGGTTAGCTTATAGAGAGCTTATAGGAAGCTT
>ERZ773054.1743-NODE-1743-length-12357-cov-5.444237_pt1 | contig 12357 bp, 10 predicted proteins | sample MGYA00580630_ERZ773054 | MGnify/ENA primary metagenome ERZ773054 (study PRJEB29015, sample SAMEA2737994) | human oral metagenome | biome: human oral; feature: human-associated habitat; material: dental | place: China | collected 2115 ... | reverse complement strand
GACCGCTCGGGGCGAATTCGTACCTACAACTATCCGCAAAACCGCATCAGCGACCACCGCATAAATTTAACTCTCTACCGCCTGGACGCGATAATGGCAGGGGGCTTGTTCGACGAGATCATCGATCCGCTCATCGCGCACTCTCAAGCTGAAGCGATCGCAAACGCGGGCTATTAGCCTTTTAAAATTTAATCCTCATATTTTCAAAATTTTGCTGCGATTTTGTTGCAAAATTTACTTAAATTTAGCCGCAAGCCTTCGGGACAATGTGTTTAATGGCTTTCGCCTCGGCAAATTCACTTAAATTTCATCGCAGTCGTCGCTTGAAATCCCGCCTTTTTAAATTTAAATTCTATTCGCCGTGCCGCCTGGCGTTTTAAATTTCTCTGTTTTTTTAAAATGCGCGCCTTAAACGCCGCTTTAAAATTTACGCAGACGCGAGCAGGGGGGGGTCGCTGCGATAAATTTAAAGTCAAATTTTATTTCTAGCCATCTTTTAATTTGTTTCTTATCTTTGGTGTATTAAATCCCGCTTCGTTTCATTCGTAAATTTGAAACGTATTTCTAAAAAGGAAAAACAATGAGCGAAAGAAATTTACAAATTTTAGGTTGGGCGGGCACATGCCTGTCGGTCATCATGTACGTATCCTACGTGCCGAACATAATGGCAAATTTAGACGGCAACAAAGTCCCGTTTCTCCAGCCGCTCGCAGCCGCGATAAACTGCACGATATAGCTTAGCTACGGCCTGCTAAAGCCCAAAAAGGACTATCCGCTCGCCGCGGCGAATTTCCCGGGGATCATCTTTGGGCTACTAATCGCAATAACGGCGCTTTGAACCGCGCTTTTAGCGGCTTGATAAATTTTAAAACCGCCCGCGCCGCACCTTGTCTGCCGCGTCCGCAACGCTTTTTAGTCGCCTACTACGCTGCAACTACTCGATCGCTGTCAGCTGAGCCTGAGCTAGCTTACCACAAGCGCGCCCGCACCTCAAAAATCCATTACGACGTGGCTTTAAAATTTCACAAAATCGCTCGCTCCGCATTCAAATCTGACGAATTTAAATAACTTTTATACAAAATTTGATAAGCTTATTTTGATTAAAATTTTATCTTTAAAAGGACGAAAAATGAAAAAGGTCATCACTTGCGTCGATCAAAATGCGCTTGCCCCGGCGGTTAGAGATTACGGAATTTACGTCGCTAAAACCTTGGGTGCCGAGCTCGTGTTTATTCACGTGGTTGAAATCCCGGAGCTTGGCGAGAATTTTTATGGGCTAGCCGCAGGCGGGATCGTCCTAGGAGAGAATGATATTCTTGCAAATAGCTACGGAAGTCCCACACTAGGCGGCGTGGATGCGGAGAAAGACCACGAAGAAGCCGAAGCGATGCTGGATGAATATATCTGCGCCGCGACTGCTGCGGGCGTAAAGACGAGTAAGATCATCAAAGATGGCGATTTCATCGACGTTATCGCTGAGTACAAGGACGAAGCTGAAATTTTTGTACTCGGTATCAAGGGCTCAAATAACGAGGACGTAGGCTTTAACGCAAGCGTGCTAATAAAGGAGCTTCACGTGCCGTCGCTGCTCGTGAATAAGGAATTTTCACCGATTAACTCCGTGCTCATTGCGTTTGACGGCACCGATGCGGCAAAGCGCACGCTTGAGTTTATAAAGAGCTCAAAGCTTCTTGCGAGCGCGCATAAGCATGTCTTGCACATCAATGCGGGTGCCACAGAGGGCGAGCGGATGCTAGATCTGGCGCGCGAAATTTTAGGCACTCAAAACGCCACTTTCAAATACATCCAAGCCGAAGTTCCCGCCGATGAGATCATCAAATATCGCCGTGCCAATGAGCTCGATCTGATCGCTACCGGTGCCTTTACGAAGGGCTTTTTCAAAAAGCTCTTTTTAGGCAGCGTTTCCGAGGATATCTTGCACAATGCGCTTGTACCGGTGCTAGTGCTATCGTAATCGCAAGACCAAACGCCGATAAGCGCTAAATTCCGTCGCTTACGTTATTTTAAAGCGGCGGAATTTTAGAATTTTAAATTTTTCAATCCTTCGTTTTTCAAATTCATATACTTTTTAAAATTCATAGAAATTTTGCTTAAAAATTCGTCAATAGATCTTATTAAATTCCGTTAAATTAGCAATTGCATATATAATTTTATGATTTAGTTTATTAAAAATTTTATTATTATTTAAGAAGAAGTGTAAGATAATCCCGCCAGTAAATTGATATAGATTATAAAATCTAAAAAGGATTTTTATGAAAAAGGGTAAAATTTTACTTTCTTTTGCGCTACTTTGCTCGCCGTTTTGGCTCGCCGCAGCACAAAATGAAAGCTCGCGCCCAAACGCTGCATCGCAGAGCTCCGCGCCGTCTGCTTCATATTTCGCCGCCAATAATGCGGCGCCGAAAAACTCTACGCAAAAGCCAGCGAGTTCTACCGTCGTAAATTCCACGTCGCAAAGTGGTAGCGCAGAAAATTCTACGCCGCAAAGCGCAGACGGCGATGATTTTGGCACCATAAACGTCACGGGCAAGGCCGATCTATTGACAACCGAAGGCACCGGTATGTATACGACCGATAATATGAACACCGCCACCGGTCTTGATCTAAGCATTCGCCAGACGCCCCAAACCGTCTCCGTTGTACCCGATCAGCTCATAAAGGATTTGAGCCTTACAAAGGTCGATGACGCACTAAATTACGTACCCGGCATTACCGCTACCAGCAGATTTGGTATGAGTTTGCCGATATCGCGTGGTTTTAATATCGACAATATCCAAGAGGACGGCATGCAATCCACGACTGCGCTTGCAGCGCAGGGGCTTTACGGGCAGTCTAAGGAGCACACCGATCTTGCATTTTATGACCGCGTCGAGGTTTTGCGCGGCGTAGCGGGTCTTACGCAGAGCAACGGCGAGCCCGGCGGAACTATAAATTTAGTAAGAAAGCGTCCTCAAAAGGAGCTCGGAGCGAATTTATCGCTAAGTGCGGGCAGTTATGATTATTATCGCGGCAGCGTGGACGTGACGGGTGGCTTAAACGAAAGCGGCTCGCTCCGAGGACGGCTCATCGGCGTAAGCGGCAAGGAGGGCTCCTTTAGAGATTTGCAAAATACCGAACGCGGCGCGGCATCGGCGATGGTGGGAGCTGATCTCGGAGATTTTAGCGAAATTTTAGCCGGTGTGATCTATCAAAAGACAAGAAGCGTTTATGATCCTTTTGGCATTCCTGTAGTGGGCAAGGACGGCAACGCGTTAAATTTAAGCAAAAGAACGACCTTTATATCGGATTGGAGCAGGTCGGTTTATGAAAAATATAATACGTTTTTGGAACTAAATCATAAATTTAGCGATAATATCAAGGCTTACGCCAAACTAAACTATACTCACAGCGAGAGCTTGTTGAAATTCGGCGGCTGGCACGGAGTGGGCAGGGATCCTGCGAGCAGATACATAGGCTATGACAGATACGACAACGGCAGTAAAGAGTTAAGCTTTCAAGTAGGTAGCGATATAAACTATGAGCTGTTCGGACAGAGCCATGATTTTTTTATAAACGCCACCGCGTCGAAGGAGAGATTCACGCAGCACGATAGAGACGTTTACGGCGGCGCAGCGGGATTGACGTATGAGAGCTTTAATAAGGGGCTTATAAACAACGAGCCTAATTGGAATGATACGACCGCGCTATGCGCGCTTGGAACCCGCTGCTACAATCTTTACTACACGACTAAAATTTATCAGCAGATGGTTGCGATGGGCACGAGATATAATTTTAACGATGATTGGCATCTGCTCGTAGGCGGCAGATATTCAAGGCTAAAGCGAGAAAGCGCTACGGATAACTATCGCACGGGCCGCCACAGCGAAGACGATATCGTTAAAAAACACAAGATCACGCCTTACGTGGGGCTTACGTGGGATTTTTCGAGAGATCATTCGCTATATGCGAGCTATGCCGAAATTTATAAACCTCAAACCGCTAGGGATAGAAACGAAAAAATTCTAGAGCCGATCGTAGGCTATAACGCCGAAGTGGGCGTGAAGTCGGAATTTTTCGACGGCGCGCTAAATACGACCGTGGCTTTCTTTCAGATCATGCAGGAAAATAGAGCCGTCACCGACTACGATTATTACGACGCTACGGGTCTAAGCAGATCGGTAGCTAGCGGCAAAGTCAGATCCAGAGGCTTTGACATAGAAGCAAACGGTGCAATTACCGACGAGTGGAAAGTATTCGGAGGCTACACCTACAATAAAAGCGAGTATATGAAGGACGAGAGGCGTTTTGCGGCGCTAAGCAACGTCGATTACCGCAAGGGTGCCAATGCCAAGCCTTGGATCCCTAAGCGTATGTTTAAGCTCTACAGCAGCTACGAAATTCCGCTCGTAGCGCAGCAAAAGATCACTTTGGGCGCCGGATTTCGCTATCAGAGCAAGACCGACAACCAATATACCAGGCGCAGTATCTCGACGGGCGCTTATTACCCCGCTAACGACATCCCCGTACAGGGCGGCTACACGATATGGGACGCCAACGCTGCGTATGAATACAATGAGCATTTTAGTTTAAATTTATCGGTAAAAAACATAACCGACAAGCGCTACTTTATCAATCAAAATAACAGAGTAGCGGGACAAAACAACTACTACGGCGAGCCGCGGAATTTTATGCTGACGTTTAATTATAAATATTAAGGCGCCGTTTTGCTCAAAGTCTGCCCGCGCCTTGCTTTGGGCGGGATGCATAAAATTTGCGAGTAAGTCGTATTCGCAAATCTTTATGCTCTCAGATCGCACGGGTTAGTGTCAATGCGAGCGCAGCGGGGCTTGCATGAAGGTATGAGTTGATCGGCGCTCATTAAGCTTGAGCAATCCAGTGCGCCGAAGTCTGCAGACAGGTTTTGCGCGAATAATGCTGCGCAGTTAAATTTTGCATTCGTTCGCGCAGATTTTGTACTTGCAAAGCTGCGAGCGGAGCGAGTACGCAAAGGCGCGTGAGCTAAATTTATCGCAATCCGCGCATGGCGAGGCGGGCAAAATTTAAACGAAGCCGCGGAATCAAAATTTAACTCGCGATTTGGTTGATTAACGATTGATTAGCGCGAGCGATTGCAAGCGATGCGGGCGAGGGCGATAAATTTAATCTCGCGAAATTCCAAGCAAATTAAACGCGCAGGCTTGCGAGCATAAATCCGCTCGCGAGCCTGCGGGATCAAATTTAATCCCGCGATCTCGCTGTAACCGGCGCTAAATTTTAAAATTTAAAGAGAAAATTTGAAAACGCTAAAGCAATTTTTTGAAATTCTACGTCCGCACTGGTTCGGCAAGGGCGCGGCGAAGCTATGGGTGCTGCTGCTGCTCGCGCTTGGTTTTAGCCTCGCTATCATCAAAATCAGTGTGCTGATGAACGCGTGGGACAAGCGCTTTTACGACGCGCTAAGCGAGCTTAAAGGCGAGCTCATTCCCGCGCTCGTGGGCGAGTTTTTGCTCTACACTGCGCTCATCGTGCTTTTCATCGTCTGCGGCAGCTGGCTTCGCAAACTGCTCGTGATCGTCTGGCGCGAGCGGCTAAGCGCGATGATGGAGCGCAAATGGCTACATAACGCAAACTTCTACCGCACGAGCCTTGATGGAAATTTTAGCGCCAGGGGCGGATCAAATTTAGAAAAACCCGGCGACGCGAATTTAGATGAAAATTTAAACGAGCGCGCGGAGTATTCCGCAGTGGAGGCGGACAGCACCGCTTTACATAGAGACGCAAAGGGGTTTGAAATTTTACCGAGCACGGCGGAGCAAAATGCAGCAGAGCAAAGCGGCGCAGGCGAGAATAAAATTTCATCCAAAACTTGCGCAGATCGTGAAATTTCAAAAACGATCGCAAAGCTAGACAACCCCGATCAGCGTATCGCCGAGGACAGCCTGCTGCTCGTGCAAAAAAGCGTCGATCTCGTAAAATCGCTCGTCTATAATCTCGCCAAGCTCATCGCCTTCGTTACGATCTTGTGGCAGGTCTCGAAGGTGCTGAAATTTGAAATTTTCGGCATGCGCTTTGAGATCGAAGGCTTTTTGCTATACGTAGCGCTCCTTTATACGCTGCTTTGCTCGCTGATCACGCATCTCATCGGGCGCAGGCTTAGGAGGCTAAATTTTGCCAAGCAGCGCGCCGAAGCCGACTACCGCTCGGATCTACTGCTCGTGCGCGAAAACGCAGAAGCCGTAGCCTTTATGCGCGGAGAGGGTGCCGAGCGCGGCCGCTTTCGCGCGAGCTTCTGCGAGATCATGAGAAACTGGCGCAGCATCATGAATACGGAATTTCGCCTCGAATGCTTTTCGGCAAGCTACCTAAAAATCACGAATTTAATCCCGATCTTTGCCTGCTTGCCGCTGTATTTGTCGCGCGCGATGAGCTTTGGCGACATGATGCAGGCGCGCTCGGCGTTTTACAGCGTGCAGGACGGATTTGCGTGGTTTATGGACTATTACAAACAGATCATGGAGTGGGCGGCGAGCGTGCAGAGGATTTATGAGTTCATCTCGCGCATGGACGGCGAGAGCGCAAATCTGCGTGCTTGCGTCAAACAAAGCGACGAAAATTCCGCTCGTTGCGAGAGCTTGTCGGTCTTCACGCCTGCCGGCGAGCCGCTGATCGAGGATCTACGCTTTGAGCTTGCGCCCGCGCAGTTTATAATGCTGCGAGGCAAGAGCGGCGCGGGCAAAAGTACGACTCTGCGCTACGCGGCGGGGCTTTGGCAATATGGCCGCGGCGAGATCAGTCTGCCGCGCACAGGCGTGATGTTTATCCCGCAAAAGCCCTATCTAGCGCCGCTTAGCCTAAAAGAGCTTATCTCTTATCCGCAGCCGCCGCACGTAGACGACGCGGAATTTTTAGAAATTTTATGCCGCGTGGGGCTTAAGAAATTTGCCCGCATGCTAAACTCGCGCGCCGATTACGTTAAAATTTTAAGCGGCGGAGAGGCGCAGCGGCTTAGTTTCGCACGCATTCATTACCACAAGCCGAGCTTTGTTTTCGCAGACGAGATCACGTCCGCGCTCGACCCTGCCTCGGCGCGCGAGCTGCTACTGGGTCTGCGTGCGGATCTGTCTAGCCTCGGCATGCTAGCGATCGTGCATCAAACGGGGCTTGAGGACATATTCGAGCGGACGATAGAGCTTTAAATTTTATCGTTTAAATTTCTCGTCGGGGATTTCGCCTTTAAATTCATATCTTTTTAAATCCAGATTTATTAAAATTACTCATTTATATTAAGCGGCGATAAAATTTAGCCTAGACGCTAAGTGCTCGCATACATGGGCATCGGCACCCGCGCGGCTAGGTGCTTGCACGCAGTCGGCGGCATAGCACCGCCGTAGGTAAGTATTTACGGCGCAACGAGTGGCTCGGAAGTCGGTCGGCAGTGCACGATCGCGGTTCTGTACGGAAATTTAAGCTGATAAAATTTAAACGCAAGATAGTCTGCTCAATGTGGGGCGTCGCGATAAGTCGGTAGCGCGTCGGATGGCGCGTAACACATCGGCGGCGTAGACGGCACGCCGTAGTCGAGAAGCGGAGCGACAATATGTACCTACTCGGCGTCGTATGACATAACCTTCGCTTGGGCAAATCATCATCGTAACGGGCTACGATCGAAGCGAGCAGCGCGGCCGTGACGGCGGATCGGCAGCACAAGGGCGCGGCGTGATTGCGGCGGCGATAGCATAAAATGCCGCAATATGGCAACCGCGATCGACAGGATGCGTATGTAAGTAAAGCGCAGTGCAGGTAGCGCAAACGTCGCGATACGATGATGGCGATCCGCGGAGCGTATAGGCAAGCAGCAGTGCGGGCGGCGCAATAACGCCGAGGCGATACGATAGCGGCGACCGACGGGACGTAGCGCCGCCGTAGCGTTCGCGGGCGCTACGGCTAAGCCGCTAAATTTTAAAAACGAAGCAAGGAGATTTGATGCTTAAGGCAGGGATTGTTTATAAATTTGCGCTCATCGTGCTGCTAGGCTGCGCGCTTTGCATTTTGGGCTTTTCGGGCGCCTACTTTGCGTGCGGCGAATATGACGAGACGTGGATGAGCCTGCATAAGATCGCGGGATTGGGTCTGCTTTGCGTCGCGATCTTGCATATAATCACGAGGCGAAAGAAGCTCGTAAAGCTCTGGGGCGAGTTTTTGGACGTGGTTTTGAGCCGCAAAAATCCCGGTTTTTGCAATATGGATCGCATAATCGGCGCGATCGAGCGCTATAATATCAGAGAAATCGCTAGTAAAATGGGCTTTGAGCCGGACGAGCTCGCTGAGATTTTGAAATCAAACGGCATCAAGCTTGTAAGCGCAGATCAAGGCCTGCGCGAGCTTGCGAAGTTTAACGACGAAAAAATTTTCTTCATCTTGGTGCTTTTGATCGAGGCAAAATTCGGCAAAGCGGGTGGATGTAAGGTCTAAATTTTAAAAGGCTTAATAGCCCGCGTTTGCGATCGCTTCGGCTTGAGAGTGAGCGATGAGCGGATCGATGATCTCGTCGAACAAACCGCCCGCCATGATCGCGTCTAGGCGGTAAAGCGTTAAATTTATACGGTGGTCGCTGATGCGGTTTTGCGGATAGTTGTAGGTGCGAATTCGCCCCGAGCGGTCGCCGGTGCCTACCTGATCCTTGCGATCTTTGCGCTCTTTATCTAAGCGCTCCTGCTCCTGCATATCGTAAAGGCGCGCCTTTAGCACCTTCATCGCCGCCTCTTTGTTTTTGTGCTGGTCCTTGCCGTCTTGGTTGGTGACGACTAAACCAGTCGGGATGTGAGTGATACGAACGGCGCTATCGGTGGTATTTACGGACTGCCCGCCGTGGCCGGAGCTGCGCATAACGTCGATGCGAAGATCGTTCGGATTGATCTGTATCTCGCTATCCTCGATCTCGGGCATCACGGCGACGGTGATCGCGGAGGTGTGCACCCTGCCCTGGCTCTCCGTCTCGGGGACGCGCTGCACGCGGTGAGTGCCGCCTTCAAATTTCAGCCGCGAATACGCCCCCGCGCCCTTTACGAGCAAGATCGCTTCTTTGTAGCCGCCGACGCTGCCTTCGCTAGTGCTTACGATCTCGCATTTATAGCCGCGAAGATCGGCGTAGCGCAGATACGCGCCGAGCAGATCGCCCGCAAACAGCGCCGCTTCGTCGCCGCCCGTACCGGCGCGGATCTCAAGGAAGATATTTTTATCGTCGTTGGGGTCTTTCGGAAGCAGTAAAATTTTGATTTTTTCTTCGAGCTGCGGCTTTTGCATCTCTAAGCTTTTAAGCTCCTCTTTGGCTAGCTCGCCGAGATCAGCATCGCTTAGCAGAGCTTTGTTCTCTTCGATCTGATTTAAAATTTTAAGATACTCGCTAGCCGCCTCTTTGATCGGCTCGATATTGCGCTGCTCCTTAGATAACGCAGTCATATTGGCGATATCTGCGGTAACTGCGGGATCGCTAAGCATGCGCGAAAGCTCATCATAGCGATCCAAAAAAGGCTTTAGTTTATCGGCTAGCATTTAAATTTTATGCGTAAGGAACGCTTACGCGGCGGTTTTTAAAGAATTTACGAGTTTGGCTAGGCGGCTTACTTTTCTGCTCGCGGTCTGTTTTTTCAAAAAGCCCCTGCTTACGAAGCTGTGAAAGCTTTCATTAGCCGTTTTTAGAGCCTGAGTCGCTGCGTCTAGATCCTTGCTCTCGACCGCCTCTCTTACGGCTTTTGTGATATTTTTTACTCTGGTGCGATAAAATCTATTTCGCTCCGTTCTTTTTATGGTTTGTCTCGCGCGTTTTTCGGCGGATTTGTGATTTGCCATAACGTTCCTTTTCGGTTAAATTTGAACCTACGATTATACGTAAAAAATATTTAATCGACGCTTAATTTAAGTAAAATTTAAATATAGTTTAAATTTATTAAGATTAAACTTTTTCTGGTAGAATTTCCCGATTTTTATATAAGGATTTGATAATGAAACTTTTCGGAACGGACGGCGTACGCGGTAAAGCGGGAGAATTTCTGACCGCCGAGCTTGCGATGCGCGTAGCAATGGCGGCAGGGATTTACTTTAGGAAAAATTCCGTTACGAATATGATTTTAGTCGGCAAAGATACCCGCAGAAGCGGCTATATGATAGAAACTGCGATCGTAGCGGGTCTTACCTCCGTGGGCTACAACGTCCGCCAGATCGGACCGATGCCTACTCCTGCGATCGCCTTTCTTACGGAGGATATGCGCTGCGACGCGGGCATTATGATAAGTGCAAGCCACAATCCATACTACGACAACGGCATTAAATTTTTCAACAGCGAAGGCTTTAAACTTGATGAAAAAGAGGAAGCGCAGATCGAAAAAATTTATTTTAACGACGAGCTCATTGCCGAAGCGCGCACCAAAATGATGCAAATCGGCGCCGCAAAGCGCGTGGACGACGTCATCGGCAGATACATCGTGCATATTAAAAATTCCTTCCCGAAGCAAAAGACGCTGCACGGGCTTCGCGTGGTACTTGATTGCGCAAACGGAGCAAGCTACAGGGTCGCACCTACCGTATTTAACGAGCTGGGAGCCGAAACTATCGTCATCGGCGACGAACCTAATGGCAAAAATATTAATGATGCTTGCGGCGCACTAAGCCCGCAAAATTTAGCCTCGGAGGTCAAAAGATTACGCGCCGATGTCGGCTTTGCCTTCGACGGGGATGCCGATAGGCTCGTAGTCGTGGACGAAAACGGCGAGATCATCCACGGCGACGCGCTACTTGGAATTTTAGCAGTCTATTTGAAAAGAAAAAATCGCTTAGCAGGCAATAAAATGGTAGCCACAGTGATGAGTAATTCTGCGCTGGAGGATTTTTTAGCTAAACACGACATCGCGCTTCATCGCTGCAACGTAGGCGATAAATTTGTACTTGAGACGATGCACGAACTAGGCGCAAATTTCGGCGGCGAGCAGAGCGGGCATGTGATCTTTGGCGATTACGCCAAAACGGGCGACGGCATCGCAAGCGCGCTGCAATTCGCCGCCTGCATGCTGGATATGAAAAAGAAGGCAAGCGAATTTTCGGGGATGATTAAGCCCTATCCGCAAATTTTAAAGAATTTAAAAATTTCGAATAAAAAGCCGCTTGAAAAATTAAAAGGGCTAAAGGAGCTTGAAACAAGCCTTAAAGCGGACAAGATCCGCTCGCTCTTTCGCTACTCCGGCACCGAAAACGTTATCCGCCTCTTAATCGAGGGCAAAAACGAAAAACTGCTACAAAAGCGAATGGACGAGGTCGAGAAATTTTTTACCAAAGCCCTAAATGAGTAGCGTTGCGGTGAAATTTTACGGCGCGACAAGCTCATGGCTCGGTACAAAAGGCGCGGATAAAAAATGCAGGCTTTACATATTTAAATTTGGATTGCAAGATGGCTAAGACCTGTATTAAATTTGTCCTGCTTTTCGCGGTTATTTTTGCAATCGATCAAGCGATCAAACTTCTGTTTTTAAACGGCTTTTCGTGGCAGGGGGAGTTTTTTTCGCTAGAGCTTACGCTTAACCGCGGCGTTGCGTTTTCGATGTTTGCCTTTTTGGGTGAAAATTTAAAATTTATCCAGATCGCGCTGATCTCGGCGCTTGCGGCGTATGTATTTTGTCATAAAAAGCTTTTTTGCGAGCACTGGGCGCCGTTTGCGCTGATGCTCGCGGGAGGCTGCTCAAATTTACTCGATCGCTTCATTCGCGGTGGCGTGGTCGATTACGTCGCATGGCATAAGTGGTTTGAGTTTGCGGTGTTTAATTTTGCCGACGTGATGATAGATCTGGCCGTCGTGATTTTTATCTTCCAAAGCTACAAGATCGCGAAAAAGGAGAAAAATGAAAAGAAATAATTATATCGCCTATGCGCTGTGGTTTGTAGGCGGCTGTTCGTCGCTTTTGGGAATGCCAATCGGGGGTGGACTGCATAGAATTTACTGCGGTAAATTTATCAGCGGCTTTTCACAGATCGCGCTATTTTGGCTGGGAAGCTTTACGCTATGGTTTTTGGTAGGCTTTTTGTTTTGGGCTATTTGGGGGATTTGGTGGCTTATCGATCTATTTTTTATAGGTATCTGGGTCGATGATATTAACGAATTTAGCACCGAAACTCTGCGAGACGACTATGAACAGCGCCTTAAAAAGGTTGATGCACTTTATGATCTATATCAAAAAGGCGCGATTTCCAAAGAAGAATTTGAAGCTAGAAAAGAAATTTTAATGAGAGATTAAGGAGGCTCAAATGAGTTATTTTTGGTTTAAATTTGTCCATTTTGCGGGCTTTATTTCATGGATGGCGATGCTATTT
>ERZ773054.1733-NODE-1733-length-12426-cov-17.163608_pt1 | contig 12426 bp, 10 predicted proteins | sample MGYA00580630_ERZ773054 | MGnify/ENA primary metagenome ERZ773054 (study PRJEB29015, sample SAMEA2737994) | human oral metagenome | biome: human oral; feature: human-associated habitat; material: dental | place: China | collected 2115 ... | reverse complement strand
ACAACGGAATCGATCGCAAATCTTTCCCGCTGTTCTTGAAAGAATGCGAATTTCGGTTTAACTTCGGCACACCGTCCCGGCAGCTAAAAACGTTGCGGGATTGGTGTGGAATTTAGGGCTAATCTACGTCAGCCCCAAATTTAAAATGGGATCCTGAATATCTTTATGCCACGTTGGATATTTATCAAAAACAAATTTTGGCGCATTTAGGTAAGTCTGATTTGATTATTTTGCCTGAGTCGGCATTGCCAACTTTGGAAAATGCCATTACGCCATTTTTTGACGCTTTAGATAAAGTCGCGAAAGAGAAAAACACGGAAGTGATGATTGGTACCGTATATCGTGATGAGCAAAGCGGTAAATTATTAAATTCCATTGTGACGGCAGGGAATCCTGATTTCCCTTATGAATTAACAACAAAAAACCGTTATAGCAAACATCATCTTGTGCCATTTGGTGAGTACGTGCCGTTAGAAAGTGTGTTACGTCCACTTAATTCCGTATTTAATTTGCCAATGTCTGCGTTCCAAAGTGGCGATGCGGTACAGCCATCTTTTATGGCAAAACAACATGCTTTTGCGCCGGCTATTTGTTATGAAATTATTTTTGGTGAGCAACTTCGTGAAAATCTGAAAAAAGAAACAGATTATTTGTTGACGATTTCTAATGATGCATGGTTTGGTGATAGCATTGGCCCTTGGCAGCATTTACAAATGGCTAGAATGCGCGCACTCGAATTAGGTAGACCATTAATTCGTGCAACCAATACAGGGATTTCAGTGTTTATTGATGCAAAAGGCAACATTGAAGCGCAAGCGCCTCAATTTGAGGAAACAACGCTGACGCACAAAATTGTGCCAACAGAAGGCAAAACACCTTATGCAGCATTGGGTAATTTACCTATTTATGTGTTGTCATTGATTTTTGTGTTATTACGTGGCTTCACGACGTTATTAAAACGCCGCTTGAACCTTTCACAAAATAGTAGCCAAAAATAACCAGACCCCAAAAATCTGGACTATCCACATAAGGACTGACGACGATATTGTATCGGACTCAGTCCTTTTAATTTTAGTTGAATCCGTCGATGATTATCGTAATCCAAATAATCCCTTACCGCATTAACTATCTCCTCTCGTGTATTAAATTCCCGACCATAAACGCATTCCGTTTTTAATAGTTCGAAAGCAGTAAATATTCGTACTGCGCTACATCCGGGAATTCCAACCGATATGCAGGCACAATTTACGTTGTTAAATATGGTTGCAGAAGGCAACAGTATCATTACCGAGACTATTTTTGAAAACCGTTTTATACATATTCCGGAATTGATTCGGATGGGCGGTAAAGCGGAAATCGAAGGGAATACCGCAGTTTGTCATGGCGTAGCTACCTTGTCCGGAGCCGAAGTGATGGCAACCGATTTACGAGCTTCAATTAGTTTCCGAATCAATATATAATAAAATCAATAACTTACACTTATATTTCGTAAAAACTTTGATTTTCGAGGGGCGTTTATTTATTCGAACCCTCCGGATGCAAGCCAATTCCCTGATGGCGTTCTTGTAATTTTGCAATCACATCCGCCCATATTAGTCCTTGATGGTGCAATAACACGGTTAAGTGATAAACCAAATCCGCTGCTTCACTGAGGGTTTCCGGTTTATCTTGCGAAACGGCAGCTAGCGCCGTTTCTACCGCTTCTTCTCCCAGTTTTTGGGCGATTTTCTTAATGCCTTTACTGTGCAGCGTTGCGGTGTAAGAACTAGCCGGATCGGCGTTTTTCTTTTCTGCTAAATGTTGCTCCAGTTGGGCGAACCATGTCCAATGGCTGGTGACTTGTTGGGTAAATCGATGAAAGCAGCTGTCTTCTCCGGTATGACAGGTTGCGCCGATAGGATTGGCTAAAATTAACAAGGTGTCATTGTCGCAGTCCAAGCTCATATCCACGATATTTAAAAAATTCCCCGAGGTTTCCCCCTTGGTCCAGAGGCGTTGCTTGGTACGGGAATAGAAGGTCACCTTGCCTTCATTGATGGTTTTGGCTAAGGCCTCAGAATTCATATATCCCAACATCAACACCTGACCGGTTTGTGCATGTTGGACAATGACAGGCAGTAAACCATCAACTTTTTGCCAGTTGATAAGGCTAGTATTAAGCATCATTTTCCTTACTCTCTGATTTCAATATTGTGTTGACGCAAATAGCGTTTGAGTTCCCCAATCTGAATAATCTGCTTGTGGAACACGCTTGCGGCTAATGCGCCGTCTACATTGGTTTCGATAAAGGCATCGCGAAAATGCACCATTTCGCCTGCACCGCCCGAGGCAATAAGCGGTACGCGGCATACTTGGCGCACCATTTTAAGCTGTGTGAGATCATAGCCTTGGAGTACGCCATCTTGGTTCATCATATTGAGCACGATTTCACCCGCACCACGGCTTTGTACTTCTTGCACCCAATCAAGTAACTGCCAATGGGTTTGGCGGGTACGGCTTTCATCACCAGTATATTGGTTGACCCAATATTTACCGGTTGATTGCTCAAACCAGCTATCGATGCCAACAACGATCGCCTGCACGCCAAAGCGTTCGGAAAGTTGGTTAATCAAATCGGGATTAGCTAACGCAGGAGAGTTGATCGAGATTTTATCCGCGCCAAAAGCAAATAATTGCTCGGCATCAGCGACAGTTTTAATCCCGCCGGCTACGCAGAAAGGAATATCAATGACTTGCGCCACGCGTTGCACCCAGCTTTTATCCACCGTGCGGCCATCCGATGAAGCGGTAATGTCGTAAAACACTAACTCATCAGCACCTTCGGCAGCATAGCGTTGTGCCAACGGCACAATATCGCCAATAATTTCGTGATTGCGGAATTGCACGCCCTTAACGACTTGCCCATCACGTACGTCCAAACAAGGGATTATCCGTTTTGCCAACATTCGATTGCCTCCGCTACATTAAATTTGCCTTCCAACAAGGCGCGTCCAACAATAACACCTGCTACGCCGGTATTTTTAAGCGCCTCAATATCTGCCAGGCTACCAATGCCGCCCGATGATTGAAATTGAATATCGGGATATTGCGCGCAGATTTCACGATATAAATCAACGTTTGAACCTGCCAAGGTGCCATCACGCGAAATGTCGGTGCATAACACATGACGTAAGCCGACACTTTGATAGTCTTCGATTACCTCTTCCAACAACACTCCGCTAGCTTCTTGCCAGCCGCTGATTGCCACAATTTTTTGACCGCTTGCATTGATGTTGATGTCCAATGCCAACACGAATTTCTCTGCGCCATATTGAGTAAACCATTGTTTTACGGTGGCGCGTTCTTTAATCGCTGTTGAACCGATCACCACGCGGTTTGCGCCTGCCGCCAATAAATCGACAACATCTTGTTCGCGACGAATCCCGCCACCGACTTGCACAGGGCAGGGCGTTGCAGCAATGATTTGGCGAATTAACGCGGTTTGGCGGGCCTGTGGATTTTTCGCTCCGGTTAAATCTACTAGGTGTAATTGCTGTGCCCCTTGGCGAACGTAATCGGCAAATTGTGCGATAGGATCGTCGCAATAAGTAGTTTGTTTGGCGTAGTCGCCTTGATGTAACCGCACAACTTGACCATCAATTAAGTCAAGGGCGGGAATGATTTGTGATGTTTGCATAGGTTTTCCTGTGTAATGTAATCAGTTCTTCTCTTTAGCAAAGAGGGGTTAGGAGAGATTTAGCAGAAGTAATTTTCAACCTCGTGAGAAATTAGACATCCTAATCAAATCTCCCCCTGCCCCTCTTTTCTAAAGAGGGGGGTGCGTGCGTTATTTTAGCTCTGTGGTTTATTTCACTTTTTCCACAAAATTTTTCAACAACAACGCACCATTTTCGCCTGAACGTTCAGGATGGAATTGCACGCCGTAGAAGTTTTCGCAGGCGATAGCAGCAGAAAAATCCACACCATATTGGCTGGTCGCAATGGTATTTTCATTAGGCAATACCGCATAGCTATGCACAAAATAGAAATGGCTGTCCTGCGCAATGCCATCAAATAGCGGGCTATTTTCATCAAAATGTACGCGATTCCAGCCCATATGTGGCAACGGCAAGCCCGTATCCGGAATCAGTTCGGTTTGCCCACTCATTAAACCAAGGGTGGAAACATTGCCTTCGGTAGAGAATTCCGTCATTAGCTGCATGCCTAAGCAAATGCCTAACACAGGCTGTGTGAGATTTTGGATTATTTCAACCAAGCCTAAGCGTTGTAAATTCAGCATCGCTGCCTTGGCGGTTCCTACACCGGGTAAAATTAATTTATCGGCAGATTTAATTTTATTGAGATCATTGGTGATCTCTGCGCTATATCCTAATCGCTCAAAAGCAAATTTGACAGAGGAGAGGTTGGCGCATTGGGTGTCGATGATGGTGATGTTGGTCTTCATTTCTCTTTTTCCATATCTAAGAGTGATATCAGGATAATCGTGTTATAAAACACCCTTCGAACTCGGCAATTCATTCCCTTCAATTCGAATCGCTTGTCTTAAAGTTCTGCCGAAGACTTTAAATAGGCTTTCGATTTTATGGTGGTCGTTGTCGCCGGTGGCTTTGAGGTGAAGCGTGGCGAGTAGCGAGAATGCCAGAGATTGGAAAAAATGTTCGGTGAGTTCGGTGCTAAAATCGCCCACTTTGTCGCGTTTGAATTTGGCGTTGAATTTGATCCAAGGTCTGCCGGATAAATCCAAGGCACATTCGGCGCGGCATTCATCCATCGGGAGCACAAAGCCGAAGCGGGCGATGCCGCGTTTGTCGCCAAGCGCCTGTTTCAATGCTTGACCGAGGGCGAGGGCAGTATCTTCCACCGTATGGTGTTCGTCGATCCACAAATCGCCGTTGCATTGTACGTTCATGCGGAATCCGCCGTGAGTGGCGATTTGGTCAAGCATATGATCGAAAAAGCCAACGCCGGTTTTGATTTCGTTAACTCCGGTTTCATCCAACCATACTTGCACTTTAATATCGGTTTCTTTGGTTTTACGCACCACTTCGGCAAAACGTGGTGCGCGGTTGCCGATATTACTTACTGCTTCGCCCAATAATTTTTCGGCAATCAATTCCCATGGCATTTGTTGCGGATGGTATTGAATGGCGCGAATGCCTAAATTTTCAGCCAATTGCACATCGTTTGCTCGATCGCCAATAACAAAAGAATGCGCAGGATCGAATAATTTCTCCTCAATATATTTTTTAAGTAACTTGGTTTGTGGTTTGCGGCATTGGCAATGATCTTCCGGCTTATGTGGGCAAATCAACACATCATCAAACTCAATCCCCTGTGATTTGAATAACGCCATCATTGCATTATGCGGTTTATCAAAATCTGCTTGTGGGAAAGAGTCCGTTCCCAAACCATCTTGGTTTGATACCATCACAAAACGGTATTTTTCTTTCAGTTTCAGCATCGCTGGAATGACGTTCGGCTCGAATTTGAGTTTTTCAAGGCTATCAATTTGAAAATCGGTTTTCGGCTCATCAATCAAGGTACCATCGCGGTCAATGAAAAGAGTAGGTTGCATGGGCTGTTCTCCTGTGTATTAGTTGATTTGTTTGATGGCTTCAACCACTCGTTCACATTCTTCTTTTGTGCCAACGGTGATACGAATGCAGTCTTGTAAATTTAACGCTTTATTTTGGTCGCGCAGAATAATTCCCAAATCCCACAAGGCTTTAAATATTTTTTCGCCATCTTGGCATTTAAATAGCAAATAATTGGCTTCACTTGGAAAGACTTGTTCTACCTGCGATAATGCAACTAGCTGGTCGGCAAGCCATTGACGATTGTCTAGGGTGGTTTGCACGCGTTTCTTAACCACGGTTAGATTTGTATCGGCAAGCGCCTGGGCGGCAATATCCGCACTTGGAACCGGAATCGGATAAGGTGCAATTACCTTGCTTAGAATTTGAATCAATTCCGCATTGGCCAAAACAAAACCGCAACGTAATCCAGCCAAGGCAAATGCCTTAGAAAGGGTGCGAATGATGGCTAAATTTGGGTAGTTTTGCAGCTCGTTGGCGAAGCTCGCTTCAGGACAAAATTCAATATAGGCTTCATCAACCACCACAATCGCTTTGCCGGCGGTCATTTGCAATAATTTGATTAAATCTGACCGCTTGAGCAGATTGCCGGTCGGATTGTTTGGGCTACAAACAAATACCGCTTTCACGCCGTCCAATTGCGCTTCAATGGCTTCCAAATTGAGCTGAAAATCGGCATCGAGTGGCACAGTTTTGCAGGTAACATTGGCGGTTTCAGCGCTGACTGCATACATGCCGTAGGTGGGTGGGCAGAATAAAATGGCATCCTGTGCGGGTTCACAAAAGGCGCGAATAATCAGCTCAATGCCTTCATCGCCGCCACGGGTGACTAAAACGTTCTCGGCGTTGACTCCGGCATAGGCCGCATAGCCTTCAACCACTGCCTGTGGTTGCGGTTCTGGATAGCGGTTTAAGTCTTTACCGGAAAGTTGAAAATTCGGCGAAAGTGGCGATTCGTTTGCATTGAGCCAAATCGTCCCGTTGCCACCCAGTTTGCGGGCGGATTGGTAAGGGGTTAGTGCTTGGACGTTGGGACGGGAAAGCTGTGTTGTGTTCATATGTTATCCTTTTTTACGTTTTATTTAACCATAATAAAATCAATTTGTTAGGTATTATTTTTGCAAAAACTCGGAAATCCGAGAGGGCGTTTGATTTAGCTTACTGCGCATTTAGTTTTGCCAAACGAATGCTGACAGCCTGTTTGTGGGCATCTAATTGCTCAGCCTCCGCCATTACTTCCACGGTTTTTGCTAGATTTTTAAACCCTTCAGGGCTGAGTTCTTGGACGGTCATCCGTTTGCTGAAATCCGCTAAACCAAGACTAGAGTAGGTTTTGGTATAGCCATAGGTCGGCAACACGTGGTTGGTACCGCTGGCGTAATCGCCCATGCTTTCCGGGCTGTATGCCCCTAAGAAAATTGAACCAGCATTGTCCAATTCCGGCAAGAGTGCGCGGGCGTTTTGGGTTTGTACGATTAAGTGTTCTGGTGCGTATTCGTTGCTGATTGCAACGGCTTGCGCCAAGCTTTCGGCAATAAAAATACGACTGTGGCCAAGGGCTTTGTTGGCGGTTTCAGCTCGTGGTAAACGCGCCAGTTGGCGGGCAATAGCCTGTTCTGTTTGTGCGGCTAATTGCCCATTGGTGGTGACTAATATCACTTGGCTGTCAGCACCATGTTCGGCTTGGGAAAGCAGATCGCTAGCGATAAATTCGGGATCTGCCGCTTCATCCGCGATGACCAACACTTCTGAAGGGCCTGCCGGCATATCAATGGCAGTACCGCTTTGCACCACTTGGCGTTTGGCCTCAGTAACAAAGGCATTACCCGGCCCGAAAATTTTATCAACCTTAGCCACCGTTTCGGTGCCTTGTGCCATGGCAAAAATGGCTTGTGCACCGCCCACCGCATAAATGGTTTCCACGCCACATAGTTGTGCGGTGTAAAGAATTTCATCGGCAATTGGTGGTGGGGAGCACAGCACAATTTTTTTACAGCCGGCAATTTTTGCTGGAATCGCTAACATCAAAACAGTCGAGAATAATGGTGCGGAACCGCCCGGAATGTATAGTCCTACGCGGGAAATCGGACGGGTAACCACTTGGCAGCGCACGCCAGCTTGGGTTTCGATGTCGATTTCTTGATTTTGTTGTGCCTTGTGGAAGGCTTCAATATTGGCTTTTGCCTGTTGAATTGCTTGCGCGAGCGCTGGGGAAATTCGAGCGCTAACTGCGACGATTTCCTCAGGAGAGACAACAAGGCTTGTCAGTTTTACTTTGTCGAATTTTTCGCACAATTCAAACAACGCGTTATCGCCGTTTTGCGCAACATTTTCACGAATCGCATCCACCGCCTGTTTAATGCTTTCACCAATTTTTTGTGCCGGACGGGCAAGGGCTTGGCGTTTTTCTTCTTGAGTTAAGTTATTCCAGATTAAAGTTTGCATTGCCTATTTCCTCTTATTTAATTTTCTTTTCCCGTAAATGGAAACAAGGTTGGGTTATTCCATCATCTTCTCTATTGGTAATACCAAAATCGAGCTGGCTCCGATGGCTTTTAATTGCTCCATAGTTTCCCAGAATAAATTTTCTTGGCTGACAACGTGCATCGCGACTTTTGTGCTATCACTGGCTAATGGCAAAATGGTTGGATTTTCAACCCCTGGGAGTAGCGCTGTAATTTGTGTCAGTTTATCCTTTGGTGCATGCAGCATAATGTATTTGGATTCAGAGGCTTGTTGCACACCTTGGATGCGGGTTAGCAAGCGGTCAACCAGTGCTTGTTTTTCTGCATCAAGCGGTTCGGCACGTTGAATTAAGCAGGCTTTAGAACGGTAAATCACTTCGACTTCTTTTAAACCGTTGGCTTCTAAGGTCGCACCAGAAGAGACTAAATCGCAAATTGCCGCGGCTAGTCCAGCACTTGGAGCCACTTCTACCGAGCCATTAAGCAGACAGTTTTTAAAAGGCACACCTTGTTGTTGCATATAGCGACGTAAAAGGTTTGGATAGGAGGTGGCGATGCGTTGATTAGCAAGGGTTTGCACGCCGTTGTAAGTTTGGTCACGGTCAATCGCGAGCGAAAGGCGACAGCCTCCGAAGTCTAATTGGCGTAGTTTTTTGTAAGCGATGGTTTCGCCAGCTGCCAATCGACCGAGCTCTTCTTCTTCCAAGACATTTTCGCCGATGATACCTAAGTCTACGACACCGTCAAAAATCAACCCTGGGATATCGTCATCACGCACACGCAGGATTTCAATCGGTAGGTTTTCCGAATAGGCGATAAGCCGTTGTTCGTTCCAATTGATTTTTACCCCGCATTGTTTGAGTAGAGCAGCGCAATCTTGGCTTAAACGGCCTTTTTTCTGTAAGGCGATTTTGAGTCGGTTTTGTGTTTGCATATAAATAGCCTCTGTAAAAATTATTGATGTGAAATAGAAAAAGCCCTCGGAGGTGCGAACCTTCGAGGGCTTTACGAGATTTTTTTCTCAGCGACTCTTATCTGTTTTTCAGGTAGCACCAAACGCTTGAATGTGAATTCAAGTGGTGGTGGTAATAGCGACGATTACCTAAAAAAATCATTTTTTGAGCCATTATCTAAAATAGAAATGGACTTGACTATACTGAAGGATAAGTGTCAGCGCAAGCCCAAAAAGAAAAAAAATTTAATTGATGTATTTTTTATTGATCAAGATCATGAATTGCTTTTACCTTGTTTTATTTCTTCAATAATCGAATGATGCGGTAGGAGATCGATTTTTTTGCCGTTATCAAAAACACTAACCTGTTGCCAAGTTTGCCGCAATTGTGCGGCACAGAACAAACCTGCGGCACCGGCGCCAATAATAATGGTAGGAATAAAGTTCATCATAGCACCGTTGTTGCCGTTCGCGAATTTTGAGAAACGTAACCGCTAAATGTGAGAAATTTAAAACGTTTCAAGTTTCTCATTTTTAGCGGTTAAAATCCATGAATTTTGAGAAACAAAAACGTCCTTTAATAATGATTTAAAGGGCGTTTAAATTTTAAGTCTTAAAACTTATAAACCGAGACCTTTGCAAAAATCCCCCTCCACCCAACAGCCGAAAACCTAGGTTTGGGTTTCGGCTGTTGGGTGAAAAGAGGGAGAGGGTATTTTGCAAAGGTCTCATAATTGCCTTTATATTTGCCCGCTCCCCAAATCAATGCCAAGGCTTCTTGCTTGGCTTTTGCCGAAAGCAAGGCTTGATAGCGGCTTTCCACACCACCAATTTTGTGATGCAGACGAATAGCAAAGCTTAATTCCGTGAGTTTTTCGCCCACTGCCTGCAAACGAGGCTTGCCTTTAAGTACTGCATGTTCGGCAAAATCCGCAGAATGGGTTTCGGAAAAATCGGTCAGATTGACAGGCTCAAAGGCGATATTGCCTAACATAAAATACATTAGTATGCTCTCCGTTGTCGTTGGTCTAATACACGATTGAGCAAGCGTTCAAACTCCACAAGGCTCATATTTAGCCCTTGTTGCACTTGCTCCATTACGCCTTGTGTTTGATTGCCGCCAACGTGGATGGTCGGTTTGAAATTCACCACAATGCCGTTGTGCTGGTTGGGTTCGTTATTTGTCACCGCGTTTCGGCTTAAAGGCTGATAATCGTGAAATATTGACGTTTCTGTCTCCCTCTTTTGTAAAGAGGGGTTAGGGGAGATTTGGGCATTTGGATTAAAATCAGGCGTGCGGTAATCCGCAGGCTGATTGATACCCAAAAGATTCCCCACAAAATTCGCCCCAAATTTAATATCATCCCACAGAGAACCGAAAAAGCCTTTTTTCTCGTTTAAAATGGGTTTAAAGGCGGTTTCAATGCCGTTTAAAACAGGCTCGAATTTAACCGCACTTGAGAGATTTTTGCTGGCATCACGAGCGAGCGGTTCGGCTTTATCCATACCGATTGCCAAGCCTTCGACGATATTTACACCATAACCTTTAAATACACGACTAGGGCTATGAATTTCAACTTCACTGGTGAACCAGCCTTTAATTGATTGCCCTAAACCAACTACCCATTCTTTTGCGCCTTCCCAAGCGGTACGAATACCATTGACTAAACCCTGAATAAGATTTGAGCCAAATTCACTAAACTTACCTGGTAATTCAATACCAAATAAATTTAGTACCGGTTGTAAAATCTGATAGAACAAACCTAATGGCGACCAATTCAGAATCATGGCGGTAATGTTGCCAATACCGGATGTGAAGAAATTGCTGATATTTGTCCAGGCTATTGAGCAGAAATTTGTGATGCCGTTCCAGGCGTTAGAAAACACTCCGGAAACCTTGCCCCATAACTCTGAGAACCATGGCCCAACTTTAGCCCAATTCTCATAAATTAAATACGCTGCAACCGCAATCCCCGTAATAATTAACCCGATTGGATTGGTAAGCAATGCACGGCTCATAATCACAATCGCCTTTCCAAACATCATTGCGCCTTTTATCACGTAGCCGATTAAATAGCCAAGCCCAAGTGACAGCTTGCTGATTGCGGAAAATAAAACGTTCCCTAAGAAGCCGCCAAGGAATTTTCCCACTTTAATAAACGGTAATACCCCCGCCGCCACAAAAGAAAATGCTGAATGAAGCGTTAATAAACCGCCCACAACCGCTGCAACACCGCCGCCAATCGTCAAGACCCATTCCATAATTTGAGGGTTGGTCTCCACCCATTTTGTGATGCTATAAATGACCGTCGTGATATTTTCCACAAAAGAAGAAATCACCGGCAAAAATGCTGAACCAATTTTGGTGGCCAATTCCGAAATACTGCTTTTTAGCTTGATTAGCTTGTTTTCCGCTGTGCTACTACGGTTCTCAAACTCGCGTTGCATTGATCCGATATATTTCAAATTTCCTTGTTCATCGGTTTCTTGTAATAAACCTAACTGGCGGTTGTATTCCCCGGTGTTTTGCGCAAGTAACAATACATCGTCGGCGTATTGTTTACCAAATATCTTGGCAAGAAGCGGATATTGTTTGTCATCCGGCATCTTTTTCACTTTTTCGATGAAAGTAGAAATCGCCCCTTGCGCATCTTTATTCATCGCAGCGGCGAAGCTTTTAGTTGTAAACCCTAGCTGTTTTAGCTCTTTTGCATGCTCACCGGCTTTGAGTTGTAAAAACGCTGCCGACATGCCTTTTACTGATTGCGCAGCAAGCTCAGGTGCTTTACCCATTGAAAGGAATGTAGATCCTAGCGCTGCAGATTGCTTTTCGGTAAGCCCAAGCATTCGTGTATCAGAACCCACCCGCGTGATGACATTTACAATATCTTTCGCTTTCGAGTTGGCATTATCGGATAGGTGGTTAATCACATCACCGAATTTTGCCATCTCTGTAATTGGCTTGCCCAGCACGTTAGCCATGGTCGCCATCGCTTCACCCGCATCACCAGCTGCCATATCAAACGCCACCCCCATTGTGGCCGCGTCTTTAGCATATCCGAGTAGGTTTTCCCGCGCCACGCCAGATTGACCGCCGGCTGCAACGATAGCGGCGATTTCTTCCCCGGCCATAGGGATTGTGCGGGTTAGTTTAAGAATATCGTCGCCCATCTCTTTAAATTGAGCTGGCGTGTCAAAATTTACGACCTTTTTAACATCGGCCATCGCGCTTTCAAATTTAATTGCGGGGTCTGCTAAGTCCCCATAGTGGCGGTAACGGATGATGCTAGCGCAGCAAACCTGGCAGCGCTGGAAAGCCGTACCGTGCCGCATATCGATATGGCGCAGGCCCGCTCTTTGGGCCTCTCCGATGCCGATGTGCAATCGGCGCAGGTGTTGGCACAGAACCAGTATC
>ERZ773054.1728-NODE-1728-length-12448-cov-41.338578_pt1 | contig 12448 bp, 9 predicted proteins | sample MGYA00580630_ERZ773054 | MGnify/ENA primary metagenome ERZ773054 (study PRJEB29015, sample SAMEA2737994) | human oral metagenome | biome: human oral; feature: human-associated habitat; material: dental | place: China | collected 2115 ... | reverse complement strand
GGTCGAGCAGAGCCGCTCCCAGGTACTCCGTGGTGGCGTAACCCTGTCCGAAGGTACCTTGGCCGCGCAGCTGCTCGGCCAGCTCTGCGGGCAGAGGCTCGCCGGTGTCCACGTGGCATGCGTAGCTGGACAGCACCTCGGGGTGGAGGGCCCATTTCTCGTTGAGCTGGCTGGGGAACTCGACGACGTCCCGAGGCACGGCGGTCCCCGAGGCCGAGGGGTAGCGGGCCTTGGAGAACAGGGCGTGCAGGGCGTGTCCGAACTCGTGGAAGCAGGTGATGACTTCGTCCCAGGTCAGCAGGGCCGGGCCAGAGGTGGGCTGCTCGATGTTGCAGCAGTTGATGACGACCGGCCTGCGGCCGGTGAGTGTTGAGCCGGTGACGAGGCTGTCCATCCAGGCGCCTCCGGACTTACCGGCTCGCGCGTAGTAGTCACCGACGAAGAGCCCGAGAACCGGCGCGTCAGTCCCCTCGCCGTCGCGTACCTCCCAGACCCGGATGCCCGGTGCGTACATGTGCTCGGCCAGGTCCTCACGCTCATGGAAGGTGATGCCGTAAAGGCGGGTGGCGGCGTAGAAGACACCCTTGGTGACCACGCTCCACAGCTCCAGGTAGGGGGCCAGGACCTCATCGTCGACACCGAAGCGGTTCTTGCGCTCGGCGGCCTCGTAGAGAGGCCAGTCAGCGGGGCCGAAGGTCTCTCCCGACTGGGTCTGGGGGTCACTGTCCATGCGGGCGGCGTAGACCTGAGCATCGCGACGGGCATTGGCCATGGCGAGAGGGGTGAGGCGGGCCAGCATCTCGGATACCGCCTCGGTGGTTCGGGCGGCCGACTCGGCGGCCACGAGAGCGGCGTGGTGCGGGTAGCCCAGGAGAGCAGCCCGTTCGGCGCGCAGTGCCGCGAGCTCCAGGACGATACCTCGAGTGTCGCCAGCACCGCCCTGCCCGCCCAGTCCCCGGCTCATGGACTTCTCCAGGAGGGCGAGCCGGGCGGCGTGGGGGCGCGTAGTGGCCAGAACAGGCGGGACCGTGACGTTGGAGACACCAGCGGCGTGCATGGCCTCAGTGGCCAGGGCGGAGAAACGCATCTTGAGCGCGTTGACGCGGGCATTGATCTCCTTGAGGGCGTCGGTCTCCGACTCGTTCAGACCGACACCGTTGCGTTCGAACTCCTCGACGGTCAGGCGGATGAGACGGGCGGTCTCGGCGTCAATGACTGCGCCGTCGGCGTCGCGCGCCTGCTCACCATCGGACGCGGCAGCGACGAGGTCGTCGAGTGCCTTGAAGCGCTCATAGAGACGTGAGTCAAGGTGGTAGGCGTCGGAGTGCGCCGCCAGCTCGGGAGCGAGCGCCTCCTCGAGCTGATCAAGGTCCGGGCAGTCGGTGGCGGAGGTCAGTGCGTCCAGAACCGTCAGCGCCCGCTCGAGGAGATCTCCGGATCGCTCCAGGACATCGACGGTGTTGGCGATCGTGGGTTCGGCCTTGTTGGTAGCGATCGCCTCCCACTCCTGGCGTTCGGCAGCCATCCCTGCCCGGATGGCCGGCTCGATATCAGCGTGGTCCACGGCCGTGAAGCCGGGCAGGCCCAGGTCGAGCAGCCATGGCCTGGCGAAGACGTTCGACTCCGGGAGGTCGGTGCCGTCAGTGGTCTCGCTCATGGGCCCATCGTGCCATGAGCCTGGGCCTTCTCAAGCACAACAAGCAGACATTTGTGGGTCGTTAGTCCTTACCGGAAGATCTGCCACGTACCTGGTCAGGCGCGTTTCCCGCCGCTAGGGACACGATAAGACCGGCGATGGCGGGGTCATCGGGGTCCTGGTTGTCACTGTCGACAGCGCGGTTCGCCCACCATCCATCCACTGCCAGCAGTGCCACACGTTGCATCGGGGTCAGCTCAGAGGTCTCCCCAACCCACTCGTGGCGCAGCGTGTCCCAGGCGTCCTTGAGCATCTCCGCCTCTGGCGTCGCCGAGAGCATGAAGCTGACCTCCCCGGGCAGAATCTCACCGTCGACGACGGAGCGCACCAGAGCCTCGATGCGCTCGGCCCGGCTTGCCTCCTCCAACGGCTTTCCCAGTGCTTCCAAGGCCTCGGCCCGCCAGCGCTCGAAGAAGGCGCTCGCAATGCCCTCCAGGAGCTCGGTCTTGTTGCGGAAGTGGTAGATGACTCCACCGCGCGTCAGCCCGACGTGCTCGGCCAGGGCGTCGAAGGTGAGCGTGTCGAAGCCGTCGCGGTGGGCGAGCTCGAGCGCTCCGGCGATGATGCGGTCCCGTTTCGAGGTTCTCACGAGGTCTCCTCACTCGTAGCCGGAACATGACGCGCTGCCATGACGCCTGCCACCAGGAGGATCGCCGCGGCAATGACGGCTGTGACCTGCATGGCGTGGATGAAGGCGGTCTGAGCGTGTGCCATCAGCTGGGCCTGTGCGGTGTCAGTCGGATCGATGACGCCAGACAAGGTTGCCAGCGACTGCTCAGCGGCGTCGACCACCCGACTCGGAAGACCCGAGAGGGCAGGCCCGAGCATGAGCCGGTAGCCGACGTCCTGGGTCGTTCCCAGCACGGCGATTCCCAGGGCGACACCGAGCTCAAAGCCGGTCTCTGAGATGGCGGAGGCGGCTCCGGCCCGGTCCGCCGGCACCGACCCCAGGACCGCGCCGGTGGAGACTGTGAAGGCCAGGCCAATGCCGGCACCGATGATGAGCAGACCGACGCAGATCACGATGATCCCGCCGTAGGACTCGCCCACAGCAACGACGAGGAGGCCCACTGCCGCCAGAATCAGGCCTCCTCCGAGCGCCCGGCCGTTTCCGAGTCGGCGTACCACCGAGGCTACGACCACCACGACGGCGATGGAGGCCAGAGAGGTCGGGAGCTCGGTCAGGCCCGCCTGGAGCGTGGAGTAGCCCCGGACGAGCTGCAGGTACTGGGAGAAGAAGTACAGCAGACCGGCCAGGGAGAAGATCGCCAGCACGGTGGCGATGATCGCCCAGGTGAAGGCGGGCCGCTTGAACAGATCGACGTCGATCAGCGGCGTGGCCAGCGTGCGCTGGCGCCGTAGGAAGACCCCTCCGGCGCCGAGGCCTGCGAGCAGGGCAGCCACGGCGATGACCGTCAGACCGTTGTGGGCGAAGGACTTGACGGCATAGACGATCGGCACGATCGCCAGAACGGACAGCATCGCAGAAACTACATCCACCGGGGCGCCCTGATCGTTCTTCGACTCGGGCAAGAGCCACAGTCCGGTGATGACGACGGCCGCCATGACGGGAACATTGATGAGGAAGACGCTGCCCCACCAGAAGTTCTCCAGCAGGACCCCACCGACCAGCGGCCCCAGTGCGGTGCCACCGGAGCTTCCGGCCGACCAGATCGCGATGGCGGTGGCGCGGTGATTGGCGTTGGGGAAGATGTTGCGGATGAGGGAAAGGGTGGAGGGCATGATGGTGGCACCGCCGATGCCCAGCAGTGCACGCGTTGCGATGAGAGTTCCCGCGCTCGGCGCGAAGGCTGCTATGACGCTGGCCGCACCGAAGCCGAGGGTCCCGATGAGCAGGAGACGTCGCCTGCCGATACGGTCAGCAACGTTGCCCATGGTCACCAGCAGGCCCGCCAGGGTGAAGGAGTAGATGTCACCGATCCACAGCAGCTGGCTGGCCGTGGGCCTCAGGTCCGCGCTCAGCGAGGGAATCGCCAGGGCCAGCACCGTGGAGTCGATGGCCAGCAGGGTCACGGCGAGAGTCAGGACGGCCAGAGCCGCCCAGGCACGAAGTCCGGGAGAACGAGTCACAACCATAACTTTACTGTATATACAGTTCAGTTTCGGCGTGACGATGCACTCCACTCAGCGCAGGCGACGGTGACGCAGCACCTGGGCCACGTCCGGCGCGAAGTAGCCCGGACCTTTGAGCACTTTGCCGTCCTCGCGATAGATCGGCTTTCCGTCGGCGCCCAGCTTGGACATGTTGGAGCGCTGCACCTCCGCCAGCACGGCCGCCAGATCGATCCCGGTTTCCAACGCCATGCCGTAGATGACGTAAACGAGGTCCGCCAGGGCGTCGGCAGCCTCGACGGCGTCACGACCACCGTCATCGACGGCCACAGCGCTTCGGTAGCCCGACTCAACCTCGTTGCGCGCGGCCTGCCCGTAGACGGCGCCGACGAGCTCGGCGAACTCCTCGGCGATGAGACTCATGCGCATGTGCAGGCTCTCACGCTCGAGGCTGGCGCCGTCGGTCTGGACGGGAAGTCCGTAGACGTGATGGAAACGGCGCACGAGGGCCTCGGGGTCATTGCCTTCGCGCTCTCCGACGCCGTCGTGCGCCACGAGGGGCACAGTGCCGTCGGCATCGACAGGGCCGTCCCAGGGTGCTTGCGGTTCGCGCGGGTCATCGGGGAGCAGGGTGGCTATCCAGCCGTCGTGAAGCGCTCCGTCATTGAGCAGGAATCGGCGTACTCGTCCCTCACGCTGGAAGCCGAGCGACCAGGCGACCTTCCAGGAGGCCCAGTTGGGGACCAGACCGCGCCCCGAGTCATGGATGTCGCAGCGCCACCGCAGCGCGGACAAGTTCAGAGGACCGTCCGGATCGAATACCGTATCGATGAGGGAAGCAACGGCGCGGGTCATGGTGCCGCGACCTCGCGCGGCACCAGTGAGCCAGTAGCCGACTTCTCCCGTCCGATTACCTTCAGGTCCACTCAGGGTGACACTGAGCATCCCCACGAGGGTCGCCGACGAGCCGTCCGCACCGGCCTCACGCACGGCCCAGGTGAGCGCACTCCCCTCGCTCCAGCCCTTGACGACGATCTCATCGACGAAGATCTGGGCGTCGCTGCGCTGATATCCGCGGGGGATGACGGTCCACTCCTGGATGTCGGCCTCCTGGCAGATCTCGGCGATGCGGTCGACGTCGTCGCCGGTCGGGACCGACAGGACGAGAGCGGGCAGGTCACCATCAGCAGCAACGGTCATCTCAAAGGAGTCCATGGAGCCCGATGCTAACGCCTCTCCCCCGCCTCACTCTTGACGAGACCCTCAAAATCCTCTCCCAGGTCATTTCATGGGCCTATGCTCGAGGGCGACGCCCCCGACGAGAAGAGCCTGAGTGACTACCGCCCCCACACCTGAGAGCCGACGCCACGGTCCCGCGATCCCCCGTTGGAAGCTGCCCACGGTGCACGTACGCAGACAGGGCGACGTCATCACGGTCGAGCAGAGGGTTCCCGCCCGCGTCGTCAGAGTCGAACAGCACAGGTACGGCGTGGACAACGCTGGCGAAACGGGTTCGGCAAGGTCTCGTGACACTGTCTCCTCGCCACTGAGGCCTTCTCCGTACCGGACCAGGCGAGTCCCCTATTACGAGTCCGGTCTGACGTCGGCAAAGACTCTCCCCCTGGTGCGCGAGCGTCTCACCGTCCCAGCGTCTGCCGTTGACGAGCAGCGCGTCCGCCAGGCGGTCGATACCGCAGTCAGCTCCTACGATCCTGGATCCGCTGCACTTTCGGCCCAGGTCAGCTCCGGCGTGGTCCGCCATGTGGTGCAGGGGCTCCTTGGCCTCGCCATCGTGACTGCCGCCATCTTCATCGCGGTGCGCATCCAACTGGCCTTCTCCAGCTCTCCGGCTCCCGCTGGATTCGATCCGCGTAGCATCCTTCTGATCCCGATCATCATCTTCATGCTGATCGGAGCGCTTCTGGCCACTGCCAACCTCCGCCGGGCCTGGATACTGCGAACTCCCCCGTTTGTCGCAGAGGAGCAGTGGGGGCTACTTCGCACCACGCTGACACAGATGACTGGGCAGGAACCCGGCTCGTCGCGTCCTCTGGACATTGAGGCTGGGCGGCGACGGGACCTCATCACTCATCCGGGCGGTGGCACCGTTGCACGTGGCGCCACACGTGACGGCCGTATGGGGCCGACCTGGCCCGATTCCTCAGATATCGCCAGGCTTCGCCGAGAAGCACGGGGCCGAGCAGCCAGGGCAGCCGTCATCTTCGCCTGTTTTCTGGGCCTCGGTTCCTTGGTCATCGGGTCGTTCGTGCGACTTGGCGTACTGCCTGTTCTTCCCTTCGTGCTCCTGGGCTCAGGAATCGTCGCTGTCGTCATCATCGGGTCGATGCGGGTGTGCGACCGAACGCTGCTGGCTCATCCCGCCGCGATTCCCGGAGAGGAGCAGCCTTACCGCCTGCAGGTTGAGGATATTGACGTGGCGAGCCTTGAACCCTGGTGCGCAGCACGACGCCGGGAGGACACCTGGCGTGTGATGACAGCCGTGTTCTGGCCGCCGATGGCTGTTGGCTTTCTTCTCGCCTTCTACGCCTTCGCGCATTTCGACACCGAGGCGATATTCGACTCCTCACCTTCAGCGCCGCAGCTACCTCTCACAACCCCCGTGATCGTATTGCTGACGATCGCACTGGCGTTGTTGACCCTTGCTATCGGCCATCTCTGGGCCCGACGCCGTGACACTGAGCGCCGACGTCGGGCAGGACTCGTCTGAGCCCTTCCCATCACCCCACGGAGACAAGCCATCATGAGTATGACCAACCCTGCTGAAAGTCGTCGCTATGGCCTCGCAATCGCCCGCTGGAAGCTCCCGGCTGTGCGAGTACGCCAGGAAGGCGCCGTCGTCACAGTTCAGCAGAGGGTTCCCGCCCGCGTCAGCAACATCTCGGTGAGCACCACGACTGGTAGCAATGGACAGCCGCACACCCAGCGCACGTACTACTACGAGTCGGGGCTCGGATCCGATTCCAGACTGCCCCTGGTTCGTGAGCGTCTCACTGTCCCTGCATCCATAGCCGGCCGCGAGCAGGTCGAGCAGGCGGTCAAGGCCGCCGTCTCCTCCTACAATCCCGGAACAGCGGCGCCCGGCAAGCAGTGGGGCTCTGGGATGTGGAGCAGGTTGGCAGTGGCCGGCTTCGGGGTGTTCTTCTCCCTCATCTCTTTCTCCATTCTCAGCATGGCCGTACCTATGATGAGGATCGACGAAGAGGCGTACGGACGTGTTTCGACGTTTAGCTCTCCGATGCTGTTCGTGCCCGCAGGATTCGTCGTCCTGGGCTTACTCATCACGGCCGTGGGGCTCCGAAGCGCCTGGATCCTGCGGACACCTGAGTTCATCGCCGAGGAGCAGTGGCAGCTCCTGCGCTCGACCCTCACCCGGCTGACCGGGCAGCAGCCGGGATCATCACGCCCGCTCGACGTGGAGGCGGGGCTACGTCCAGACCTCGTCACCCGCCCCCACGGGGAGACGCGCAGGCGGGGCGTCACACTTGACGGCCGTATGGGTCCGGCCTGGCCCGACGCCTACAGCATCGCGAAGAGCGTCAGGAAGGGCAGGATGAGAGTCGTTGCCACGTCACTAACAGTGATGGTCATCATCGGCCTTTACTACGTCTTCTTCAAGGGCGGGGAGATGTTGAGCACCGGTCGGGTAGCGACCGCAATGATGGTCGGCGCAGGAATGGTGGGAATGGCTATCATTCCATCACTCCAGTCATGCGATCGGCTCCTGGCCGCCTATCCGACGCACGTTCCCGGGGATGATGCTCCCCGCCGAGTAGGCCTGCGAGACGTCGACGTCGACAGTCTGCCCGGATGGTGCGCGGCGCGCCTTCGCCGGGACCACTGGAACGTGACGGCCCGCACCTTCTGGGTCCTGTGCGGGGTGGGCGGCATCCTGCTCTTCATTCTGCGCCGTTCAGAAGGCTCGACGGACGCCTCGGGAGCATCAGCATTCCTCCTGAGCGCTCCCGTGTGCATCGGAATCGCAGTGATCGCTGTTGTCGCCACCATCGTCGCCGGTATCGTCTGGGCCCGTCAACGAGACGCAGAACGACGACGCAGGATCGGCCAGCAGGTGACCATGATGAGGCCTCCCAGCAATCCGTAGGCAAGGGCCACCCACAGCCCGTGACTATCGGCGAGCCAGCCGACAACCGGTGGGGCCAGAAGGCCGGTGAGACGGGCCAGCCAGGACACGATGGTCAGCCCCAGCCCGGGCGGGAGACCTTCGACGTCGTCGGCCGCAGAGTAGGTCACGGGTACGGCGACGGCGCAGCCTGCTCCGGAGATCGCCATTCCTATGAGCGTTCCGAGGACGGAGGAGAGCAGGAGGGAGACGCTCATGCCGAGGGTCACAAGCGCTCCACCCCAGGCGATGACGGCGCGCCGACCGACGGTGTCGATGATCCGGTCGCCCACCAGGCGCCCCACGATCATCGTCCCCTGGAGCGCCACAAGCCCAAGCCCCACGTGGCCGGCTGCTGCGCCCTGCTCGGACAGGAGCAAGGATGACCAGTTCATGGCGACGTCCTCGGGAAACATGGATGCTGCGCACAGCACCCCGACGACGCTGAGAACAAGAGCCGTCACTGGGAACGGGCGACGCGACGAAGCCATCGGTGGCTCATGGTTGAAGTCATTGGAGGTGTCAAAGACCTCGGCGTGGTCGGAGGTGCGCTCCTCAGAATCGTGACCGGGCAGGAACCAGCCCGCAAGCAGGGGCCCTACCGAGATGGCCAGCAGTATCACAGCTACCAGCATCATGTGGGCTCCCGGTCCCACACCGGCTCCAGCCGCGGCCTGCCCCATGGCCGCGCCCAGGACCGCCCCCAGCGACCAGGCCGCGTGGAAGCTCGTCACGATCGATGCACCCCAACGGCGCTGGACCCGCAGGCCGTGGGCGTTCTGTGCGACGTCGACGATGGCGTCCGTCCCGCCCACGACCAGCAGGCAGCCGGCCAGGACGATCCATGAGCGGGCCAGGCCTGCGCCAAGAAGTGCCAGAGCCACGACGAGCATGCCCAGGCTGGCAACCCTGGCCGAGGTCAGGCGGGAGATGAGCCAGGACGCGGCCAGCCCTGCCACCAGTGCTCCGACGCTGGCCGCCGCCACGGCCTGCCCGAAGGCCGCTTTCCTCAGACCCAGCTGCTCCACGATCTCCGGGAAGCGTGGAACCAGGTTCGCGAAGCCCAGCCCATTGGCCAGAAACACGAGGTAGACCCCGGATCGTGCGCGTATCAGCTCAGGGCTCCGGTCCGTACTCAGACGGTTGCCCAGAGGATCAGCGGAACGCATCGATACAGACTACCGGAGAGCAACGAGATTCTCGGGCAGTACTGCCCATGAGATATGTCTGAGCAGGGATGGTCACAACGATGCCCAACGCCTAGGCTAGCGGTGGCAGAGCGTTCGTGCACTACAAGAGTTGTTGGCTCTTGCGCATATGCCCACAATCCCTCGACCTCGTCTTACATGGAGGATGAATGTCTTACGGAAGCGGACCTACCCCGTACCCTGCCAACCAGCCCCCTTACGGCGCTCCTCAACAGTTCGGGGCTCCGGGCCTGGCTCCCGATATCGCTCCTCTGCCGGGTGCGAGCTTCGGCGAGGCTATTAAGCGCTACTTCCAGCGCTACGCCCAGTTCCGCGGCTACGCCTCCCGCTCGGAGTACTGGTGGCCGTGGCTGATGAACTTCGTCATCAGCTGCGCCTTCTCCCTGTTCATGATCATTCCGATACTGAGCGCCATGTCCACCGTCATCGAGGCGGCCCAGAACGGCGACCCCACAGTGACGCCTGTGTATCCCAGCAGTGTTTACATCGCGTCCGGCATCTCCTCGCTTTACAGTCTCGCAGTTTTGCTCCCCAATCTCTCTTCTTTGGTACGGCGCCTGCACGACACTGGAAAATCAGGACTCTGGTTCTTCATCCTGCTCGTACCAGTAGCCGGGCCGATCTGGTTGCTGGTCCTTCTTGCGTCAGAGTCCCGCCCGGATCTCTATCGCCCCGAGTGGAGCTGACGTCCGCCCTCTTCTCAGAGCAGCGTGATCCCCAGAACCTCAAGGTTCTGGGGATCACGTGTTAATTGCTCCGTCGTGGAACAAGACCCGTCAAGTCAAGAGGACTGGGAGGACAAGAGGAAGTTCTCCCCACTTCACGATGCGTTGTCAAGATGACAGCGAAGGGCTTCTACCTCTAGGCTGCCTGCGCCATGCTGACCCGCGTATGGCTCTGTATCTCCCTCGAGACGCCATGGATGCATTGCTCCCCAACGTCTCTCAGTCTCACTTGGAGGATTCATGTCCTATGGAAGCGGCCCTGCACCCTATGGCGGCCAGGCGCCCTACGGCGCTCCCAACCAGTTCGGATTCGGGACTCCGCCCCTGACCCCCGATATTGCCCCTCTCCCGGGTGCGAGCTTCGGCGACGCCGCCAAGCGCTACTTCCAGCGCTACGCCCAGTTCCGCGGCTACGCCTCCCCGTCCGAGTTCTGGTGGTCTTTCCTGCTGTACCAGGTAATCATCCCCACTGTTCTCGGCGTACTGGCCGTTGCCATCATTCTTGCGGGAGCAGGGACGGGCTCAGAGGACGCAGCCGCTGGAGCGCTTCTCGGCAGCGGCCTGGTTCTGCTTCTGTACAGTGTCTACGCCCTTGTGATCCTTGTACCGTCCCTCGCCGTCATGGTGCGTCGTCTTCATGACAACGGGAAGTCAGGATGGTTCGTCCTGCTGGGCCTCGTTGGACTGGGAATCGTGCCGCTCATCCTGTGCTGCTTCGAGTCCCGCCCCGACCTCTACCGTCCCGAATGGAGCTGAGCGAAGCCTCCTGACGGAAACGCGATGATCCCCGGAACCTCATGGTTCCGGGGATCATGTGTTGGTGGTGTCCGAGGGGGGACTTGAACCCCCACGCCCGTTTAATAAGGCACTAGCACCTCAAGCTAGCGCGTCTACCTATTCCGCCACTCGGACTTGTGTTGTCTGCTCCGCCTTTCAGCGGCTTCTCCGGGACCTCGCCCCGGCGACGCAGAGAAACTTAGCATGACGGCCACCGAGGCCACCAAACCACCTTCAAGTGCTTCCCATCACACTCCGGTGCTCTCGACGCTCAGTGTCACCTGCATGGACCAGCTCGCCCCAGGCTCGATAGTGGGTGCGTGCTCTCGTACCGCTCCGCCCTCGACGCAGACCATGGTGGGGAACTCGTCGTCGGCCATGTCCGGCAGCGGGGCGCTGTAGGTGGACCAGGGGTTCCACACGATCGTGGAAGGTGCGTTGCGCTTGTCGACGTGGATCGTGCGCTCATGACCCGGATCGGTCACGGTGACCAGCTCAGCAGAGTCGTAGATGCGGTCCACGGGGCCGGATATTCTCACATCACCGTCCTGGACACGATGCGCCTCCTGGGGGCTGTGAGCCAGATTGTCACTATAGGAGGCGCCGGCCAGACCGCTGATGAGGCTGGCGGTGACATCATGGACCGAGAGATAGGTGTGGGCGGCAGCCTCCACCGTGCGAGGCGCGTTACCGTCATTGCGCAGACTGAGACCTAGGCGCAGAGTCTCACCGATCTCGACCTCATAGAGCGCCGTCAGGTGATTACGACTGACACTCAGAAGAGCGCGGACACCGCCGTCATCCGTACTGGCGACCATCCGCAACTGCCAGGGTGCGATACGCGCCCAGCCGTGCTTTGGCACAGCGTCGCCGTTGATACCGACGCCGAACTCCGGCAGGCACAGGGGAATTCCCCCACGAATGGCGGTGGAGCCATCGAAGACCGCCTGCCGCGAGGTGAAGATGACCTCCGACCCGCCGCGCGGCACCCACGAGGTGAGGGTGGCGCCGTGAAGGTAGATCTCCGCAGCTCCGGCAGGGGCGTCGATGAGGAGCCGTGGTTGTCCTCCCAGTCCCGGTCCCAGCGCAGCGGTGCGCGGCAGGCGCACCTGGTTCATCGCAGCGGTGGGGTGAGTCGGATTGCTGATATTCGGGGCGGTCATGGGGCCACGCTAGTAGGCTGTGTGTATTTCGTCAGCCCGTTAACTAGCGAAGGACTGAACGCTCACCCCATGGCAACAACCAGCTCCCCATCAGAGGACACCCCCGCACAGGTTCCCGAGCCTTCTAAGAACTCCGGTTCCCCTGAGTCGAGTCACACACCCGGCTCAGTCAAGAAGCCGTCCCGAGAGGTGCTGAGCAGCAGCGGTCTTCTCGGGAGGATCAGAAGCGCTCGCTCGGCCCTGGACCGGGGAATCGACTGGGCCGAGAGGCGCAGGCAGGCGGATCGCGACTTCCAGCTGCACTGGGAGTCCGACTCTGGAGAGGACGTTGCCACCAAGCCCACCACTCCCCCGGTATCGACCACCCACGTCCGCGTTGCACCGTCAGTCTCCTTCCCGGAGACGGTCACGACCCGTTCGACAATCGTGGACTCCCTGCCCTCCTGGCTGGTGCGAGGCGGCCTGGGGGCGTGGCTCGGACTCGGCATCATCATTGTGATCGGCCTGATCTTCTACGCCACCTCCCAGGTGATCCCGGTGTTCATCGGCCTGTTCATGGCTCTGGTGTTCACCTCGATCCTCCAGCCGATGGTCAATCTCTTCGCCAGAGTCATGCCCCGCTACCCGGCGACCTTCCTGGCCCTGCTGACCACCATCGGTGCGAT
>ERZ773054.1727-NODE-1727-length-12464-cov-10.443871_pt1 | contig 12464 bp, 9 predicted proteins | sample MGYA00580630_ERZ773054 | MGnify/ENA primary metagenome ERZ773054 (study PRJEB29015, sample SAMEA2737994) | human oral metagenome | biome: human oral; feature: human-associated habitat; material: dental | place: China | collected 2115 ... | reverse complement strand
GGCCTCGCGCTCCATGTCGCGCGAGTAATTGAGCTGCTGCTGCAAGGCGGCGGCCTGTCCGCCGGTGATGAGGGCCGCGCCCGCCTGCGGGTTGCTGCCCGCCGCCAGCGCGCCCAGGATGAGGCTGGCCAGCAGCAAGGGCGCCTGGCGCGCCTGGCGGCTGGTCATGCGCGAGATGTGGCGCTGGGTGACGTGCGCCATTTCGTGCGCCATGACGGAGGCCAGCTCGTCGCGCGAGTCCACCACGCCAATCATGCCCAGATACAGGCCGAAGTAGCCGCCGGGCACGGCAAAGGCGTTGATTTCGCCCTCGCGCCCCAGCAGCACGCGCCAGGCGTAGGCCTCGTCCAGCTCCGGCGGCATGTCGCCGCGCTGGCGGGCGGCGGCGCGCAAAGGCTGCCAGATGCCGTCCACCCACTGGGTGAGCACCGGATCGTCAAAAAAGGAAGGGTCGCGAAACATCTCGCGCGCGATGCGGTCGCCCAGCTTGCGCTCTTGCAGCGGCGTCATCTCGCCCGCATCGCCCAGCGAAGGCAGCGCCGCCGGCGCGGCCTGGGCCACCTGCACGGCGTGCGGCCAGTGCGCCGCGCCGTCATGAACGCCATGCGCCCATGCCACGGCAGGCAGCAACAAAGAAAAAGCAAGGGAGAAAGCGCCTGTTTTCATGGCATCTATGATGCCCCGCTTTTTTCAGCGCCCCTTGCGGCAACGGGGCCACGCCATGAAACACATTCCCCGCAAACGCTTCGGCCAGCATTTTTTGAGCGACGAAGCCGTGATTGACGCCATCGTCCGCGCCATTGCCCCCTGCCCGGGGCAGGCCGTGGTGGAAATCGGCCCCGGCCTGGCCGCGCTCACCCAGCCGCTGCTTCAGCGCCTGGGGCGGCTGACCGTCATCGAGCTGGACCGCGATCTGGCTGCGCGCCTTCGCGACCAGCCCCATTTGCATGTCATCGAGTCGGATGTGCTGAAGGTGGACTTCGCGCAACTGGCGCGCGATCTGGCCGCGCAAGCCCCCGCCGGAGCGTCTGCCGAAACGCCCGCCCCGGCCAAACTGCGCGTGTGCGGCAACCTGCCCTACAACATCTCCACGCCCATCCTCTTTCACCTGCTGCCCTTCGCGCCCGTCATTGAAGACCAGCACTTCATGCTGCAAAAAGAAGTGGTGGACCGCATGGTGGCCGCGCCCGCCACGGCCAGCTATGGGCGGCTTTCCGTCATGCTGCAATGGCGCTACGCGATGGAAAGCGTGCTACACGTGCCGCCCGAAGCCTTCAGCCCGCCGCCCAAGGTGGAATCAGCCGTCGTGCGCATGCTGCCCCTGCCCGCGCCCGCTGATGTGCCGCTGGCCGGTTTTTCCGAGCTGGTGCAAGTGGCCTTCAGCCAGCGCCGCAAGCTGCTGCGCCACACCCTGGGCCGCTGGCTGCAAGAGCGCGGCTTTGCGGGCGTGTTCGACGTGCAGCGCCGCGCCGAAGAAGTGCCCGTGCATGAATACATCGCCCTGGCGCGCCAGGCGCTGGGCCGCGCGCCCGCCGCCAGACCATAGGCTGAACCGGATGCGGGAGAACGCCGGACAAAAGGCGCTATTTCGCTCCTCTATCCATAGCATGATGTCCTAGTGGAGACGGTGCGAAACGGCATTTCATACCCCCTGAATTTGCTCCTGAAACCTGTTCACGGGTTGAGACTGATCCACCTGCTGGCGCGCCACGGCCAGCGCCTCTTCGTACTGCTCGGCCAGGATGAGCCGCGCAAGAGGGCAATGCCGGACAAGACAACGGCATGGGCGATAGCGTGCATGAAAGAAACTCTCCTACGAGGGCGCAGAAGCAGGCGAGCGTCGTTGCAAGAGGGCAAGCCGCCAAGCCAGACAGGGCAGCGCACACGGCCATTCGCTGCAATTCGCTGCACCGCCCTGCTGCAACGCTCCTTGGCGAGTCGGGTGCGATTTCAGGATCAGCCCCGCGCTTCAATAACCGCTGCCGGACGGCTTCAGCCCCGCCCCCAGCGGCCATACATCCACCAGGCCCAGGGCAGGTAGTGGATGAAGCCGTGTTGATCTGAGCGGTGATATGAGTTTGCTTTGATCCACTGGATGACTTGACGCCACCAGACATCAAACCTCTCCGGGTCGTAGGCATAACGGCTCACCTTGTCTTCGCCGAGATATGGCCCATCAATAGTTACGCCGCGCGACCAGAACAGCCGCCCGGCTTCGCGCGAAGACACAAAAAAGGAGTGGCGCAAGTACTCGATGACCGGCGCACGGTGCGCGTTGACCACGCCTGCGCCGTGCTGGAAGGTTTGGATTTCCGGCTCCCAGTCGAAGGCGCGGTTCCAAAGCACGAAACCTCGGCTCAGCCTGTCTTGGCTGCGCCGGGGTGGAAAGGCGTTTAGCCACACGTGATCAGCACTGGGACTGTTGAGCGCCAGGATCTGCACATCCGCCGTCGTGCGCAAAAAGGCCAGAAACCTGCGCTCGTCCCGCTCGGTCATGGTCACGGCGATTTGTTTTCCACTTCTGGCACTCATTAGAACGATCTCGCAAACAGTCTCTCTGTGCGTTTCCAATGCGCGGTATCAGAACAAACTGCGGGTGCCATCCAGCAACTTCTTGCCTGCAAAGCTCCGGCAATGCCACCCATGATGCCGTTGATGATGCATCCCACAGACGCCCCAGGAGCCAGCCGCACCACCGGCTAAACCGCTGGTGGCACGGCCGGTGGTGACATCTATGCGGTTTCCTCCTTCTCGGAACGCCTGCGCAACATTGATGGAATCCAGCATGATGCCCACAGGACGCACGATGCACCCCGCTTTGCCTAGCCGCTGCCCGATACAAAGGATGGCCTGGTTGTCTGCAAGCTGCTGAGCGTCTTCAAAACCTGCTCACAGGCGCCGTTCTTCATGCAAAAGCCCTGACTTTGAGCTTGCGCCTTGTTCAGTGAGCAGGGCGGCGACAAATCCGCTCCTGACACACGCTCAATTCCATGCTGGTGCATTAGCGCTTCCAAAGCGACCCTAGACCTGCCTTTGTTCGTTCAAGCACTTTGCGTGAATGCCCAACGCTTCACCCAATGGGGTTTTGAGCGCCTGTCCCCAGAGAGGAAATCTGCAGCAAACAATCGTCATGTATCCAAGTGACATGAGCGATGAACAGTGGGGCACAACGCCTGGGACATGATTAAGTCATCTTTTTCGTAGCAGGCTCTTACAGATTGAGATTGGGCGCGAGGATGCGGCGCATCTGCTCTGGTTCAATGCCCCGGCGGCGGGCCATGTCGCCGGCCTGCTCTTCGTTGATCTTGCCGACGCTGAAGTAGGTGGATTCGGGGTGGCTGAAGTAAAAGCCGCTGACGCTGGAGGCGGGCATCATGGCCATTTGGTCGGTCACGCACATGCCGATTTCGCCCGCGCCCAGCAGCTCGAACAGGGGCTGCTTGACGGTGTGGTCGGGGCAGGCGGGGTAGCCGGGCGCGGGGCGGATGCCCTGGTACTTTTCGGCAATCAGTTCGGCGTTGTCCAGCGCCTCGTCAGCGGCGTAGCCCCACCAGTCGGTGCGCACGCGGTGGTGCAGCCATTCGGCGCCGGCTTCGGCCAGGCGGTCGGCCAGGGATTTGAAGAGGATGGCGTTGTAGTCGTCGTGGCGGGCCAGGAATTGGGCGGCTTTTTCTTCCACGCCGATGCCGGCGGTGACGGCGAATGCGCCGATGTAGTCCTTCAGCACGGGGCCATCGTGGCTGCCCTCGGGCCAGTGGCGCGGTGCGATGAAGTCGGCCAGGCAGCGGCTGGGGCGGTGCAGGCCGGTTTTCGCGTCTTTGGGGCGCTCGGTTTGCTGGCGCAGGCCGTACCAGGTGAGCAGCACGCGATCGCGGTTTTCATCGGCGTAGAGGGCGATGTCGTCGTCGTGCACGCGGTTGGCGGGCCAAAAGCCCACCACGGCGTGGGCCGTGAGCCAGCGGCCTTCGATGATGTGGCGCAGCATTTTCTGGCCGTCTTCGTACACCTTCGTGGCTTCCGCGCCCACGATTTCGTCTTGCAAGATGGCCGGGAATTTGCCCGCCAGGTCCCAGGTCTGGAAAAACGGCCCCCAGTCCATGAAGGCGGCCAGCTCGGCCAGCGGCAGGTTGCGGATGACGCGGCGGCCCAGAAAGTGCGGCGCGGGCGGCTGGTAGCGGCCCCAGTCAATGGGCGTTTTGTTGGCGCGCGCTCGCGCCAGGCTCCACAGCGCGGCGGGCTTTTTGCGCGCGTGCAGCTGGCGCACGTTTTCATAGTCGGCCTGCACTTCGGCCACGTATTGCGCCGCGCCTTCGCCCAGCAGGCCCTGGGCCACGCCCACGCTGCGCGAGGCGTCGGGCACGTAAACCACGGGGCCGTCGTAGTGCGGGGCGATTTTCACGGCGGTGTGCACGCGGCTGGTGGTGGCGCCGCCGATGAGCAGCGGAATCTTGCGCACGCGGAAATATTCGTCCTTTTGCATTTCGCCGGCGACGTATTGCATTTCTTCCAGACTGGGGGTGATCAGGCCTGACAGGCCGATGATGTCGGCCCCTTCGCACTTGGCGCGCGCCAGGATTTCGTGGCAGGGAATCATCACGCCCATGTTCACCACTTCAAAGTTGTTGCATTGCAAAACGACGGTGACGATGTTCTTGCCGATGTCGTGCACGTCGCCCTTGACGGTGGCGACGATGATTTTTCCCTTGCTTTTCACGTCTTTGCCAGCGGCTTCGTCGCGGCGCTTTTCTTCTTCGATGTAGGGCACCAGGTGGGCCACGGCCTGCTTCATCACGCGCGCGCTTTTGACCACTTGCGGCAAAAACATCTTGCCCTGCCCGAACAAGTCGCCCACCACGTTCATGCCGTCCATCAGCGGGCCTTCAATCACGTGCAGCGGGCGGCCGCCCTTGGCGATGGTTTCCTGATACGCCTCTTCGGTGTCTTGCGTAATGAAGTCGGTGATGCCATGCACCAGCGCGTGCGAGAGGCGCTCGGCCACGGGCGCGGGGTTTTCGGGCGTGCCGCGCCAGGCGAGTTTCTGGCTGTCGTCGCGGGCTGCGCCTTTGGCGGTTTCGGCAATCTCCAGCAGGCGCTCGGCGGCGTCGGGGCGGCGGTTGAGCACCACGCCTTCCACGCGCTCGCGCAAGACGGGTTCCAGCTCGTCATACACGCCGATCATTCCGGCATTGACAATGCCCATGTCCAGCCCCGCGCGTATGGCGTGGTAGAGAAACACGGTGTGAATGGCCTCGCGCACGGGGTCATTGCCCCGGAAGCTGAAGCTCACGTTGCTGATGCCGCCCGAAACCTTTGCGCCCGGCAGGTTCTGCTTGATCCAGCGCACCGATTCGATGAAGTCCACCGCGTAGTTGTCGTGCTCGGGCATGCCCGTGGCAATGGTCAGCACATTGGGGTCAAAGATGATGTCTTCGGGCGCAAAGCCCACCTCATCGACCAGCACGCGCCAAGCGCGCGAGCAAATTTCAATGCGCCGCTCCAATGAATCGGCCTGGCCTTTTTCGTCAAACGCCATCACCACCACCGCCGCGCCGTAGCGCTTGATGAGCGTGGCCTGGCGCTTGAACTCGTCTTCGCCCTCTTTCAGCGAAATGGAATTGACGATGCCCTTGCCTTGCAGGCAGCGCAGGCCCGCTTCCAGCACGCTCCACTTGCTGGAGTCCAGCATCACCGGCACGCGGGCGATATCCGGCTCGCTGGCCATCAGGTTCAGAAAGCGCACCATCGCCACTTCGGCATCGAGCATCGGCTCGTCCATGTTCACGTCGATGATCTGCGCGCCGTTTTCCACCTGCTGGCGCGCCACGGCCAGCGCCTCTTCGTACTGCTCGGCCAGGATAAGCCGCGCAAACGCCTTGGAGCCGCTGACGTTGGTGCGCTCGCCCACGTTCACGAACAGCGAGTTTTCTTCAATTACCAGCGGCTCAAGGCCAGACAGGCGCAGCGGCGAGATGGGCGGTTTTGGGGCGTCGGCGGAAGCGGCAGAAGCAGACATGGGATTCACTGAAAACCGGAAAACGCAGCCAGGAGGGCAGGCACGAGCCTCGTTTTCGCGCTGGACATCCGCCAAGCCTGGCGGAAAAAAGCTCCGTTGCGACGCCCCTTGGCAAAAGGGCGCGCATTCTAGGCAGCCGCCACGCGCCATGCCGCCGAAGCCGCCCAAAACAGGCTCGCACAAGCGGGTTTTCGCCCCCATCGCGCATCTCCGCCGCAGACGCGCGCCAGCGCCGCAAGCTCAGAACAACTGTTGCCAGTGCCGGGAAAGCCCAGAGTTTTGTGTTTCTGGGCTTTCCTTGGGCTTGGGGTCTTGGATGACCGCCAGGCGGATTGGAGACAGTCTATTCAGGCGGGCTTGCGGGCCAGCATGGTCACGAATTTGAGTTGAATGGGCTTGCCTTGCGCGTCGGTGGCGTGCATGGAGCCGATTTCTTCGCGGTATTCGGCCATTTCCCAGCCTTCGTAATATTTTTTCAATTCGCCTTCGCGGAAGGTGAATGAAAATGGCATGACGCAAGGGTGGTCTTGCGTATCCATGGCCGAAACAATCAGGTTGTAGCCGCCCGGCGTGGTGTGCGCCTGCATGTTTTCAATAATGGCGGGCACGCGGCCGGCATTGAGAAACATGAAAACCACGGTGGCCACAAGAAAATCGTAATTTTCAGCCAGCGCAGCGGTATTCATGTCGTAAATGCAGGTTTGCACGCGCAGGTTTTCCGCGTCGGCCATGTCTTCCAGCGCGGCCAGCGGGGCCGGGTTGTAGTCGCTGGCGGTCACGTCAAAACCCAGCAGGCCCAGATAGAGCGCGTTGCGCCCTTGCCCGCAGCCCAGGTCCAGCGCCTTGCCGGGCGGCACGCGGCGGGCGGCGTCCACCACGGCGGAGTGGGTGGCCGTCATGCCGTATTTCTTGCTGAAATAATCTTTTTTCTCGCAGTGAAATTCAAGCTGGAAAGCCGAATCGTCGTCCAGCAATTCGGCTTTGTGCCAGGCTTGCGGGGTAATGGTCCATACTTCGCTTTCCGGGGTGAGAATATGTTCGGCCAGGGTTTCGCCGGCTTCGTTCATTTCGTGGAATTTCACGCGGCCTTTTATTACGCGCAGTTTGCCCCAGGTGCCTGCCTTGGTATTGTGGCGGGACAATATGCTGGGCGGAATATTGTTTTTCGTCCAGACGGGCATGGTTTTGTAGCAAATCAAATCGGGCGTGGCGCTCATGGTTTTTTCCTTGGGTGAATGATTGCCGGGCATCATACCCGCCGTTTCATAACCGCACTGGTTTTGCCGCATTTGCAATTGAAATGGGCACAATCGGGGCTTTTTTGCTGGCGGTTTTCACTCATGGCCCTGCTGACTTTGCTTGATGCCCAACTGGCCTTTGGCCACTTGCCTTTGCTTGACCACGCAGACTTTGCCTTGCAGGAGCGCGAGCGCGTGGGGCTGATTGGCCGCAACGGGGCGGGCAAGTCTTCGCTGCTGAAAATTCTGGCCGGGCTGGAAAAGCCCGATGACGGCGCGCTGCAAATGCAGCAGGGCCTGCGGCTGGCCTATGTGCCGCAAACGCCTGCGCTGCAAAGCTTTGAAACCGTGCAAGACGCCGTGAGCGCGGGCATGGCGCACATGGCGGCGCTGATTGAGCAATACACGCAAGGCGAAGGCGATTTGGCCGAGCTGCAAACCCGCATCGAGGCCGAAGACGGCTGGAACTGGCCGCAGCGCGTGCAGCAAACCCTGCAAAAGCTGGGGCTGGACGGCGCGCGCCGCGTGGCCGAGCTTTCGGGCGGCAGCCAAAAGCGCGTGGCGCTGGCCCAGGCGCTGGTGGCGCAGCCGGATGTGCTGCTGCTGGACGAGCCGACCAACCATCTGGATTTGGCCGCCATTGGCTGGCTGCAAGAGCTGCTGCTGGCCTACAAAGGCAGCGTGGTTGTCATCACGCACGACCGCGCTTTTCTGGATGCCGTGGCCACACGCATCGTGGAGCTGGACCGGGGCCGCCTGCGCAGCTACTCCGGCAACTTCGCCGCCTATCAGGCGCAAAAAGAAGAGCAGCTGGCGCAAGAAGCCACGCTCAACGCCCGGGCCGACAAACTGCTGGCGCAAGAAGAAATCTGGGTGCGCAAAGGCGTGGAAGCGCGCCGCACCCGCGCGCAAGGCCGCATCAACCGCCTGCACGCCCTGCGCGCCGCCCGCGTCGCCCGCCGCGAGGCGCTGGGCCGCGTGCGCATGGAAGTGGCCAGCGGCCAGCCCAGCGGAAAAATCGTGGCCGAGCTGCACAACGTCAGCAAAGCCTTTGGCGGCCCGCCCGTGGTGCAAGGCTTTAGCGCCACCCTTTTGCGCGGCGACAAAGTTGGCCTCATCGGCCCTAACGGTGCAGGCAAAAGCACGCTGCTCAAACTGATCCTGGGCCAATTGGCGCCCGACAGCGGCCGCGTGCGCCAGGGCGCCAGCCTGCAAGTGGCCTACTTTGACCAGATGCGCGCGCAGCTCGACCCGGATGCCACGCTGGAAGACTTCATCAGCCCGGGCAGCGAATGGATCGAAATCGGCCAGCGCCGCCAGCACGTCAAAAGCTATCTGGGCGACTTTCTTTTCAGCCCCGCGCGCGCCGCCTCGCCCGTGCGCAGCCTCTCCGGCGGCGAACAAGCCCGCCTGCTGCTGGCGCGCCTGTTCGCCCGCCCCGCCAATGTGCTGGTGCTCGACGAGCCGACGAACGATCTGGACATCGACACCCTGGAGCTGCTCGAAGAGCTGCTGCAAACCTACGACGGCACCGTCTTTCTCGTCAGCCACGACCGCGCCTTCATGGACAACGTGGTCACCAGCACCATCGCCTGGGAAGGCGGCGGCCAATGGCGCGAATACGAAGGCGGCATCACCGACTGGCAGCAGCAAAGCGAACGCGCCCGCGCCTGGCTGGCGCCCGAAACCGCTGCCCCCGCGCCTGCATCCAAAACATCCAAAACGCCCCGCCCGGCCGCGCCGCCCGCCCCGGCGACCGCCCAAGCCGCCGCCAAATCTGCCGCCCAAGCCACCGTCAAACGCAAGCTCAGCTACAAAGAGCAGCGCGAGCTGGACGCCCTGCCCGCCCGCATCGATGCGCTGGAAGCCGAACAGGCCGCCATCCGTGCCCAGCTGGCCGACGGCACGCTCTACCAAAGCGACCTGCCCAAAGCCATCGCCCTTCAGGCCAGAGACAGCGCCATTGAAGAAGAACTGCTGCACGCACTGGAGCGCTGGGAAGCGCTGGGCGCATGAAACGTCAGCCCCGCATGCGGGTAAACACCCATTTGCGTCACTCTGTTCTCGCGTTGGCACGATCTGACACACATTGACACCGCAACTTGCCAGCCTGGTCGTACAAAAAGTGTCACTTCGGAAGGCTGGAACACCATTTCCGTGACCAATCGCACACTTTCGCCGCTCGTTCCGGTGGCGCTTCCGACCTTGGCATGCGCTGGCACACCGGCTGCAAGATAAGAGGCGTCGGCGGCGCATCAGTATCCGCCCCGAATTCCAAAGATCCATTTCACAACTCTCTCAAGGAGAAAATCATGAAAGCAATGCAAAAAGGTTTCACCCTCATCGAACTGATGATCGTCGTGGCGATTATTGGTATTCTGGCTGCCGTAGCGCTGCCCGCTTATCAGGATTACACCGCTCGCGCCAAGGTATCAGAAGTGGTTCTGGCTGGATCCACCTGCCGTAATACTATTCAGGAAGCTGCCGATGTGGGTTTGCCCGCTACCCCCGTAGCTAATAAGTGGGGTTGCGGTGAGGATGGCTCTGCCAATCCGGTGTCAAGCCGTTATGTCGAAAAAATCACAACAACTGCTGATGGTGTTGTTAATGTTCATGCGCGAAATATTAAAGCTACCGATATCGATGGCAAGATGATCATCCTGACTCCGTACGAGGATAGTGCTTTTGCTACCGCAATGACGGCTGCTAAGTATGTGCAAGGCGCGAATGTCCCCGTTCGTGCGTGGAAATGCACCAGCGACATGGACAACAAGTATGTGCCCGCAAGCTGCCGCAGCTAATTTCTCTTAGGCAGAGAAAACCCGCCAGACTGGTTCTTGGCGGGTTTTTTGTTGGTTTTCATGGAGCGAGCATACCAATGGAAAAACAAAGCGGTTTCACCTTGATTGAATTAATGATTGTCGTGGCCGTGATCGGTATTCTGGCGGCCGTGGCATTGCCTGCCTATCAGGGATATGCGGCACGCGCCAAGATGGCCGAAGTGCTATTTGCAGGCTCCATTTGCCGCAATATCATTCAGGAGGCGGCGGACAGCGGTCTCAATGTTACTCCGACCGCCAACAACTGGGGTTGCGGCGAAACGGGAAGCAGCCTGCCAGCGAGCAGTCGATACGTCGCTAAACTTGAAACGTCGGCTACAGGCGTGATTTCGGTTTACCCTCAGCATATTCATGCAACTGACGTCGACGGCAAGCCGGTAACTTGGACTCCTTATTCGGATGGCGCGGCAACCACTCAGATGACAGCCACTCAATATGTGCAGGGCACGCATGCGCCCGTCCGCGCCTGGAAGTGCAGCAGCACAATCGACAACAAATATCTTCCCGCAAGCTGCCGCAGTTGATTTATAAAAAGACAAGGATTGTGCTTAATTTAAACATCAATGCCCGCACGAAGGCTGTACTAATTCGTTTGGCTGCTAGTATTGTGGTTGCCGGTCTGCTGGCCGCGTTTGTTTTTGGTCTCTGGTATCCGGCGCCCTATCGCGAACTGGCGGGCGGCGCTTTCTTGTTCATTGTCATCATGACAGTGGATTTGTTCTGCGGCCCCGCACTGACTGCAGTGGTATTCGATACCAATAAATCTAGAACTGAATTACTGACTGACCTGGGCGTTATTGTCTGCATCCAGCTGGCTGCCTTGGCTTACGGCGTTTATTCAGTATTCGTTGCCCGCCCTGTGGCCGAAATATTTGAAGTGGACCGCATGGTGGTAGTCACTGCCGCCCAAATCGACACGGATACCCTTGACGGAGCGCCAGAGGAATTCCGGCGACTCCCCATTAACGGCAAGATTTTTCTTCTTTCGACACGCACGTCACGCAGCGCCGCAGAAGAGATGCAAAGCGCCTTGTTGTCCATGCAGGGTATAGAGCCAAGCGCCCGCCCCGATTGGTGGCAGCCGTTTGCTGATGCGCAACCTGCCATCCGCCAGGCCATGTTACCAATCAGAGCCTTGTTGGAGCGTGTCAGCAGCAGTGCGAGCAGAAAAATCGAGGCTTCCATCGAACAAACGGGGCAGTCGACAGACGATGTTTACTATCTTCCGCTAGTTAGTTTCGAAAATAAAGATGCGTATATCAGGCTGTTCGATAAAGATGCTAACATCATTGGCTACGCTCAGGCTGACGGATTTCTGGTTAAGAGATAATTTGTTTGGGATTTGTCTATAATCTATCAATTTCAGACAATAAGCAGGGAAGATGGAGCCTTGTCCGAGCGACATCAGTCAGAACAAGTTTGTTGCGATTGAATCCTTGCCGCGAAGCGCGCGGTACCTGTCATACACGGGATGTCAATAGCGCCTTTCGCCGCCCGACTTTTCCAAGTGGCAAAGCATCCGTGTTTACTGGTGAAAATGCAGTGAATCCGGCCTGCGCGGAGTAAGCACACCAGAGCGGAATTTAAAAAGGGTCTTTCTGAACAGGTTCTGAAAAATTAAAGCTGTTCGAGATAGACAGTGATGGGCGCGGTCTCGTTCACGCGGCGCAAGTCGCCAAGGGCTGCAGCAGTTTGCGGGTAGCGCTCCTGCAAGGCGTGCAACCACTGCTTGAGCCGCCCAGCACGGTGGTGAGACTGCGGCAATGGTTTGCTTGATCTCAGCTTGGAAGCATCGACTAGTACTCTTTCATGGCGTGCGAAGAAGCCGCCCCAAATCACACCTCAAGGAGAGCGAGTTTTGCTCACCTCGACCTGCTCACCTCGACCTCTACGAAGTACCACTTAAGCTGCTCATAGACAACCCTTTCATAAGCGTCTACTTTCTGAGCCTCTTAAAGCATATTTTGAATTATTCTTATATTTAATCAATTTATCTAGTTTATGTGTGCAGCCTAATTAAGTTTGAATGATGCTGTGTTAATTGCACTTATGACTTGCAACGTGACATACAATTTAAGCATGCTTATGCATGGCGCCGAACTTATCGTTAGGGGCTTAGGAAGCAAGCATGTGTTCAACGCACGCTAGCTTCCTGAAATGCCAAGCAAAAACAGGTACTGACGCCATTCAAAAATCAGTGAGGCCAGGTTTCGACATTTTTTGCGCCTGTTTGCCATGGACTTGACCGCCACGGATGCCGCGCAGCTATGTGGCTTGTCCGCGCGCTCGGTCAATGCGCTGTACCAGCGTATGCGTATCCGCTTGGCTCGGCAGTGCGCCGCTCAGTCTCCTTTCTCAGGCGAGCTTGAGGCC
>ERZ773054.1725-NODE-1725-length-12467-cov-37.144215_pt1 | contig 12467 bp, 12 predicted proteins | sample MGYA00580630_ERZ773054 | MGnify/ENA primary metagenome ERZ773054 (study PRJEB29015, sample SAMEA2737994) | human oral metagenome | biome: human oral; feature: human-associated habitat; material: dental | place: China | collected 2115 ... | reverse complement strand
GAGACCACTTGTTTACTGCCAAAGAAGCGCAAACAGCAGAGATGATGACACAATTTATGCTGAAAAACTTGAGATAATGAGTTGATTAGTCGATTTGTCAATTTGCCGATGTGCCCCAATTTACTAATGACTAAACATTAATAATTAATTTATCAAATAAAAATATATAAAAAATTAATGTAAGCTAGATTATATCACTATTTAAACATTTTAAAAGTGAAGTCCAATTACATTAACACTTCAAAATAATTGGTATTATTAAATTTATTACTTGTTTGTAAGCATTCATAAAGATTTCAAGCATTTCAGTTGACATATATTTAGTTTTATGGTATCATAAGTTAGTACAAAAAATCGTACAAATTAAAGTACAAAAGGGGGTAAATATGATTACAGTAGGGACAAGCAATTTTAGAAGCAACATCAAGGAATACCTAGAAAAAGCAACAGAAGAAAATACAGATATTATAATTACGAGAAAGAATAATCAAGCTAGTGCAGTATTAATCAGTTTAGAAAAGTATAATCAATTAACAAAAATAGTTGATAGTAAAGATAAAAAATAATAATTGATTGAAATAAATCAAAATGATTACAAACATTTTAATTAATAAAGGGAGTGATTAAATGTTAAATAGTACATTCGGATTAAATAAGGATTATTTAAAGTTCATTGATAAGGAAAATTCTTATCAAAATGAGGGAGAAGATACTTATACTCTAATTTTTGTTAATGGAGAAAAGGAAGTATTTAAAAAAGTAGGTATAAAAAAAGCAGTTATGAATTATATAGACCTTCACAAAGAAAGTTTAGAAATTGCTTTAAATCAATCAGAGAGATTACAAGCTAATACAACAGATGATGCAGAAGAAAAAGAAAGTAAGCAAGATGAAAGCAATCAAGCAAGTAGTACAGAAAATACAGAAATAGCAGTATTTAATAATATTCCAGTAGCAAGACTTCAAAAATTTTTCACTCTGGAGAATATAGGAATACTTGAAAAATTGATAGAGAATGAGAAAAGTGGAGTATTATTAGACCATAGTACAATCCCAGACCATTACAGAAAATTAAGCAATAATAAAAGTGTATCAATTAGAATGAATGAAGAAATATACAATAAAATGAAGCTTCATAGTATTGAAATAGGAGAAAGTATAGCAACTATAACAAACTTTATATTTGATATGTATTTAAAAGAAATGAAAAAATAACAAGTTGATTGAAAGCAATCATAAAGATTACAAACAATATATAAAAAAGGAGTGATAAAATGGCAACATTAACTTATAACGAAAATGATATTGTTATATTAACAAAGAAAGAATATAACAAAATGATGAAAGAAATAAGAAATTATAGATACTTAAAAAAAATAGAAAGTAGAATGGAAGATATTAAAAATGGTAAAGGAATATTAAAACCAGTACCAACAGAGGTTGAAGATGAATAAAAAACAGGTACTATGGCATATAGAAGCATTAGAAGAATATTCAGAGTGGCAGAATGAAGATTTAAAGAAAGCTAATAAAATAACTAAACTGATTAAGGAAATACTTAGAGAGGGAGTTTTAAAAGGTACTGGAAAACCCGAAAGACTAAAATATAGTGGTGGATATAGCCGAAGAATAGACCAAGAACATAGACTTGTTTATGAAGTTGAAAATGATATATTAGTAATTATTTCTTGTAAAGGACATTATGAAGATTAAAAAATGAAAGGGGAGAATTAAAACAATGGAAAAGGGAAAAATACTAAGAAGTTTAGAAAGGTTATTAAATCGGGACTTTGAGTTCATAAATGCAGGAAGAATTTTAGTAGTTGCAAACAATAAGAATATCACGGGAGATTTAATAAATTCTATTTGTTTTAGACTGGATATAGACCCAAATAAAATATATAAGGAAGATTTAATAAAAATCATAGACTATATAAAAGGACTAGAAAATATTGATTAAAAACAGTTGTATTAATACAGGAGAATTTATATAAGAAAAATACTAGGTTTTATAATAAAAAAAACTGTTCAAAAAGAAAGGGGGTTTTAAAACAATGGCGATATATGGTTATGCAAGAGTAAGTACAGAAGTTCAAGACCTAACTAGACAATTAAAAGCCTTAACAAGTGCAGGAGTTGAGCCTTGTAATATTTTTAAAGATATTGGAAGTGGCAAAAATTTTGATAGAATTGAATACCGTAGACTAATAGACAAGACCTTAAAAGCAGGAGATACCTTATATATCACAAGTATAGATAGGTTAGGTAGGGATATGAAAGCCATAGAGCAGGAGTATAAAATCATAACTGAACTAAGACAGTGTAAACTTATATCATTAGAAGAACCTTTTTTATCTTCTTCAGGAGATGAAATTATGAATGAACTCCTAAGACCTATTCTTTTGAAGTTTTTAGGTTGGGTAGCAGAAAGAGAAAGAAAAGAAATGTTAAATAGACAGAAACAAGCCTATTTATCTATGTCAAAAGACCATAGAGGTAAACTTATTTCTAATAGGACTGGTAAAGTAATTGGCAGACCTAAGAAGTACCCAGACCTAACCAAAGCACAAAGAGATAAAGTTGAGGAATGGATAAGAGGGGAAAGAAGTTGCCTATCAGTATCAAAAGAATTAGGAATATCAAGAACTACATTACATAGAATTAAAACTGAAGAATATACAGAGTAAACAAAAAAGGCTTCTCATTCAAGAGTATTGAGGGACTACTCATATATTTGAGGGGAGAGAAAAGCCTTTTCTGTTTAAATATTAATCTTATCAGTTGTATTATACCATATATTAAAGAAAATGTAAGGAGAGAATATGCTAACAGATGAATTTTTAGATAAATTTGACAAGCAAATTCTAACATTTGAGGAATGCAAAGAATTATCACATTTTTTAGATTTTCAAAGTACAGAAAATTCAACATTCACAGATATAGAAAATTCTTATGGCTACCAAATTTTTAAAATTATAATTTTCAATAAAGAATGTAGATATTTTCTTCAGTTTCAAAGAGAAGTACAAGAATATAGAATCCTGGAACTAAAATATAAATATCCAATGTTTTTATAATTTAAAAATCTAATAATACCAATAAAAAAAGTAGCCAAAAAGACTGGCCACTTTTTTTATTTTATAATCTATATGTGAATGTTTAAATTATTATATCACTTTTCTTTTACATTTTAATAACAAATAAAAACACTACCTATTCCAGTAAGTAGTGTTTTGTATTTCTGTACCTTTCATCTTGAACAGACTATATAATTAATTATAACATATCCAACTAGAAAATAAAAACACCACTTGTTCCAGCAAGTAGTGTTTTAGCTTTGTTTTTCAAGTTTTTTATTGCTAGGGATATATCTCTATATCCAATTTAATTATAATATTTTCTTTTTTAGTTGTCAATGATATAATATATTGCTTTTGTTTTTCCTTCTTCATCTACTAAAAAAGGGGGTGAAGAATTGAAAAAGTTTTTTTTGCTAGTCTTGATAGTAGTTATATTTTTACTATTATCTAAAAATGTTTATTAGTTTTATGTGGGTGTTTGTTCCAGCAGACACCTGCTTTTTTATTTTAAAGCTATTATAAGGCTATATTTAAAGTTTTAATCTGTTAGGTATATCTAACTCCTAAAATATATTTTATAAGGTTTATTTTAAAGATTAGTAAGAAATTTTAATATTAAAAAACTTGTTAGATTTATTTTCAGGAACTGGAAATTTATAGATCCAGATCCAACTTATAATACAAGAAAAGATTTTTAAAATAAGTTTTTTATATCTATCTTTATTCTTTTTATCTTTAAAATAATTTAGACATAGCTATAATACTCATAATATCAGTATTATAAAAGGGTAAAAAGGTACATTAGGTAACAAGAAGGGGTACATTAGGTAACAAGAAGGACATAATAGAAAAGATGTCCTATATTATTGAAATACAATACTTTAAAAAATAAAGAAATATTAAAACAAAGGTAAATACAGAAGTTTTATAAAAGGGTACATTAGGTAACAAGAAGGGGTACATTAGGTAACAGTAGGTACAAAAAATTTGACTGTACCTTTATACTGGTATATAATATGAAGTATCTTAAAAGATACTACAAAATAATGGGAGTAGAGAAGTGGAAAAAAGCGATATAGTAAAATATAATAATGTACTGAATAAACTAAATATGGGAAAATTAGAAGAAAAAGAATTAGAGCTGTTTTTTGCTTTATGTTTGGAATTAAAAAATAAACAAACAGATGAGGTATTTATAAATATTACAGATTTTAAAAATAAATATAATATGGGAAGATCTAACCAGCGATTTGAGAAGTACATGGAAATAGTATTAGAAAAGTTTTTAGAAACAAAGATGGTTATTAAAACAGCAAAAACATTGGAATTAGGAAACTTTTTTAGAAAGTTTAAATTAGAATTTGAAACTAATACTTTGTATGTGCAGCTGGACAATGATTATAAATTTATACTGAATAATTTAGTTGAAATGTATACCCAATTTTCATTTAAACAGTACCAAGAGTTAAAAAGTAAGTATGCAAAAAGACTAATGCCAAAGCTATGTCAGTGGCAAGGAACAAAGAAAATAGAATATAAAAAAGATGATTTATTTGAAATATTGGGAGTATCAGAAAATTATAAAAAAGACTTAGGAAATTTTAGAAAAAGAATTTTAAAACCTGCAACAGATGAATTAAAGAAAGTATTTTATAATTTAAAAGTAACACCTTTAAAAAATAGAAGTGCTAAAATTGATGGATATTCATTTGTTTGGAGTAATAAACCAAAAGAAATAGAAGTAGCAGAAGAAGTTAAAACACTGGAAATATCTAAAAAACTAAAAATTATTTTAGATGAAGCTATTAAAAACCCTAAACTTGAAATACTAGAAAAGCCTTCAATAATAGAATATCTTTTAAAACACTACACAGAAAATATTATAGGTTTAGGAATTAAACAGCTTTTAACAAGTAATATAACGACAAAGATTAAAACCAGAAAATATATAACTTCTGTGTTAGATAAAATAAAAGAAACAGAAAATATAAAAATTATTACAAAAGAAGATAAAAAAATAATTGAAAATAAAGAAAAAGCTGAAGAATTTAAAAGAAAAAAATTAAAAGAAATTAGTAAAGAAGAATGGGATCTTCAGCTTAATAAAAAGGTGGAAGAGGCAATTGAAGAATTTGAAAAGCAAGGAACTAAAGTAAATAGAGCATTTGTAGAGCAAACAGTAAGAGTAGGACTTAATGCACAATATAAAATAAAAGAATAGACATTTAAAAGGTGTCTATTTTTATTTTAAAAGGCTTTATTCCATATATAAAACTAAATATATGTCAAAGTTTACAACATAAAATAAAGCACTTTAAAAAATGAGAAGTTAAAAAAATTAAAAAAATTTAAAAATGCCGTCTAAGAAAAATTAAGTTGAAAAAAACTAACTCAACATTAGAATTTACCGAAATTTGAGTTGATTTTTATCAAAATAGTGATTTTATGGGGATTTGAGTTAATTTTTAGGGGTTGAATCTAATACGATCGAGTGTCCGATCGTAAAGATTAAAATGAGTTCAAAAACAGAATATACCACCTTTTGAACGAGTGCCGTTTAAGGTGGTATATAAAAAGAGCATACTTTTTACTACCGTCGTTAGACGGGAGTAATTTAATGATAATAAAAATATAAATTATATTAGGTATCTTATAAGACACTTTTTATATTGATATGGATGGCTTTTTTAAAAATAATATTTTTTAATTTATTTAAAATATGTTATAATTAGAAAAAGAAAAAATGGATTGCTGGTAACAATCCATTTAAAAAAGTGTTTTTTCTAATATTCTTTTGTTGTAAATATTATATCACATTTTTTTATTTATAAAAACACTTTTTTATAATTTTTAATTGGAGGATGATTAAAATGTATAATAAAAAAAGTGTTTTTTTTAATAGTGATGATGTTTCTTTTTGTAAAGAAAATATCTTATTGAGCGTCGATACAATTTTTTATAGTGATGAATTTCAATCTCATTCGTATGCTCTAAGATTAGATTTTTTGCATACTAGAAATAGTTTTAATGGTGATTTAAAAAAATTTGCAGATAATAGAGATTATTTAAAATTTAAAGATAAAATAGATACAATTAAAAATGATGGTGTTTTATTTTTTACAAATAATAAACTTATAACATATTTACAAAAAAATATTGATGCTGCTGATTTTATTAAGATATATAATAAAAAACAAGTTATTAAAAGAAGTAGGAATGGCGATATTTTTAAGGAATATAATCTTTATAAGTTTTATCTCGGATTTGATACTGAATATAAAAGTAACATACAGTATAATGCTAGATTAAATCAAATTGATGATTTGAATATAGAAAAAATTAATATATTAAAAAATGATGATGAAGTAATAAGTTACCAATTTAGTTTACAGATTACAAGTGATTTATTTGTTAATACTATAATTTTCCCCTATAAAACTGGATTTGAATTAAATCAGGATGAAATTATTAATTCCAGTATAGATTTTTATATGGATACTTTATTTGTTGATTACAATAAACATATAGATAAATTAGATATTACATTAATAGCACATAAAAATATAGTGGATTTTTCTAAAATTGAAAATTTTGTAAATTTAAAAATGTTTGTTGATAAAGAATATAAACTTCCAAAAAGATTAGTTGGATTGCGTACAGTTAGAAATTGTTTTGCAACAGGAAAGCCTTTACCTCTAGGGTATTGGGATAATAGTAGAAATTATAAAACTATTGGAATATTAAATTTAAGAGATAGTCTATTATTAGATAATCCACAAAGTTTGAGAAAATTAGGGGATAGTTTAGGATTTAAAAAGCTAGAAATCGGCGATAATATTGAATATATGGAAGATCTAAAAGATAATAATATAAATGCTTTTATTATGTATGCCTTACAAGATGCTAATATAGTTGTTAATTTTTTATATTCTTTGTACAAGGAAAAATTAGATGAAGATAAGAAAGTACCACTAACAATAGGGGGAGAAAGTGCAACATACACAAGAGATACATTAAAAGAGCTATATAACTTTAACAATGATACATTTGACAAGGTTTTTCGTGGTTATGATACTTATAGAACTGAAAGATCTAAAAAACAAGAGTATCCAAAAGATATCGATTTTCACTTTAATTTGTTTAGTAAAAATTATTATGGGGGAAGAAATCAAACTTTTTCGCACGGACATTTTTATGGACAATTTTATGATATTGATGGTAGTAAATTTTATCCCGTAATGGCTTCTATAATCCCATTGTTAGACTTTACTGATTATCAATATTTAGAAAGTGGAGAAGTAAAAGAAGATAGTTTTAACTGGACTGCAGAAGAAGTAGGCTATGCTTTAATTGATTTTGATTATAGTGCCGTAGATGAAAAGTTATTAACTTGTATAACTTTACCTACAAAAGAAAAAAGTGAAGATTATGGCTTATTATACACGAGAAAGGGTACTAATGTATTTACAACCTTAACAGAGCTTAAAAGTGCATATAAATTAGGTGCTAAAATAACTATACATACAGGTATAAAATTTAATTTATATACTATTGGTGAGAATAAAAAATATCCACTAGCTTTATTATTCAAAGACTTAATAAATAAAAGAAATCAATATAAAAAAGGATCACCTGAAAACAAATTTTGGAAATTAGTTGCTAATTCTATAACTGGTAAAATAGGACAAGGATTAAAACATAAGAGGGTATATAGTTATAATGCAGCTGAAATGGATGAAATACCACAATCTAAAATAACAAGTCCTCCATATATAGTAGAGATTACAAGTTTAGGAAGAACAATAATTACAGAAGTTATGAATTGTTTTATATTAGAAGGTTGGGAGATAATTAATGTTGTCACTGATGGCTTTTTAGCTAGAAGTCCAGAAGATAAAGTAATAACTGAAAATGATATTAATAACATAGTTAAAAAATATATAGATGATCTTAGATTCCCAACTTTAAAAAGATGGAAAGCTGCACTAGAAAGATTAGGAGAGAAAAATTTTTTAGAGATAAAACACAGTGGAAGTGAATTATTATCTATAAAAACTAGAGTAATGGCTTTATTAAATAACGAAAATGAAGAATTAAGTCAATTTAGCAGTACAGGATATATAACACCACCAGAATGGTCTAATTATACTAAAAATAACACTATAAAAGCATTTATAGATTTAGTTATAAATCGTGTTGAAAGGATTAAAATAAAGGGTAAAAAACTTGTTACAGGCAGAGATATAAGAGAAGGTAAAGGAACAAGTGCTAAGATGGTTGATAAGTCTCTATCTTTTAACTTCGACTTTAAATGTAAAGTGGTAGAGCAGACTGAAGAAAATGGTTATATAACTTATAAGACAAAAACTTGGGAAAATATTGAAGAATTTAGAAAAGAAAAAAGATACAGAGAGAGAAACAAAGATATACAAATTATAAATTGTAAAGGTGATATAAATATGGAACTTTTGGAACAATTAAGGGAGTATAATTTTAGAGGTATAGATAAGAAAAATGAATTTAAAGAACTTACAGAAAAGTTTTTAATTATGGTCGCTAAGACTAAAATATTTGCTATTGCTGGACTAGGACAAGAATTAAATTTCGACTTATTAAAAAACTTATTAGAACTTAAAAATATAACTTTAAAAATAGATAAAAGAGCCTTTGGAAAACTTAAATTGCAGAAAAACATAGCTGACAATTTAGAAGATTTAAAGAATAAAATAAACATACAATTAAATCAGTTATTTGAAAGTGAAAAGATAAGATTTTATTTAGCTGGAACTGAAAATAATATATTAAAATATAAAGAAGTATTAACGACCAAAAAAGTTGAAACTAAGAAACAAAAAAAAGAAAGAGAAGAAAAAGAAAAGGAAATTACAATTTTAAAAAATGAATTAGAATTAAAAGATATAAAATATAAAAATTGATAAAAAAAAGAGGTATACTATAATACCTCTTTTAATTTTTAAAGGCTTTAAACAGCTTCTAATAGAGCCATTTTTTTTAGATATTTTGATTTTCTTCAGCTTCAGTTTTAGTTTTCTTTTTTTCTTTAATTTCATTCAATTTATTTTTCAAAATTGCATTTACATCATCTAGGACTATTCTAAAATCTGTAGTATTTAATTTATTACTTAATATCCTAATATTTTTATTAATTGTATCAACAAGTAAATCATTTTCAGCCACAACTGTTAATTTTAAAATATCCTTAGCAGTAAGTCCAAACTTCTTATAATCTCTTTCTAATTTTCTTCTTTTGGTTTTAGTATCAGCATTTACATTTACATTTATATTAGCATCATTCATAATTTTTTATCTCCTTCGCTTTTAAAATTATTATACATAAATTGTATAATATTTTAGATGTGAAGTCAATCCAAAAATTATGTTATTTCTCTTTAGTTCCAATCCTTTTTGTGATATAATTTATTATATAAATTTATATTAAATCACAATCGGCTTTGCACTAAAGAGAAATAAGGCAAGATATTTGCCACACCGTAAACGGTTGTGTCGTATCTTGCAAAGGGTTGCACCCTTTTGAAACCTGCATTGAATTTACACAAGATAAAAAGCAGTGCTTTTTATTTGTTCCAATTCAAGTGGGGAGATTATCCCCACACCCCTTGTTACGAAGTCAGTTTTGAATATTTATCGGGACAACGATAACTATTCAAAATAACTTCGTTAGAAAAAAATTGGAGGCATAGAATGGATAAAGACGAGGAAAAAGAATTAGAGTTTTTAGAAGTAGTTGAAGTTATAAAAAAGAAAAGAGTAGAGTTCCAACTGGAAGAAAATTTATTAAAGTTATTAGATGCAAAAGCAGATTTAAAAGGTATAAGTCGTAGCGAATATATAAGAAATCTAATTTTAAAAGATATTAATAATATAACAACTAATGTAACTGAAAAGGATATTAAAAAAATTAGAAAACTAACAGCTGCGGATAGAAAAATGAGAATAGCATTTAATAAACTAGGAGTGTTATTAAATCAAAGCATTAAATATTTTTTAGGAAATAAAAAAGATGAATTAGAAGTATTAGAAAATGAATTATTGGAGCTATTAGAAAAGAATAAAATTGAATTAGAAGAATATAAGAAATTTTTATTATAAGGAGAATAAGGATGCCTATATTAAAATCTATTGCAGCAAATAAAAAGGTAAAAGATAAAGTATATACACAAACCCCAGCAAGTTTAAAAAGAATACTAGAATATGTAACAAGAAAAGGAAAGGATCAATCAGAAGTATACAAAGCCTATGGAGTAGGATTAAATGATAATATAGATACAGCTTTTAAAGAAATTATGTTTAATAAAAGAGCTTTTGACAAGATAGATGGCAGACAATATAAACATTATGCGATAAGTTATCCACCCGGCTTTAGTGATTTAGAAACTATTGAAAAAATAGCAACAAGATTTGTAGAAGAAAATTTTTTAAAAAGAGGCTTCAAATGTTATATTTCAATTCACACAGATAAAGACCACTATCACACTCATATAATAGCAGATAGTGTCAATTTTTTAAATGGATATAAGCTACAAGAAATAACAGAAAAGCAACTTTTAAAATCAAGATATAAAGACAAAGAACTAAATACTTGGGAACTAAGACTAGAAGAATTAAAAATAAGTTTAGAAGAAATTAGTTTAGAATATGGAGTACCAAGCCCGGAACGAAACCCGGATAAAGCCAAGACAAAAAATATAGGTAAGATGAGTAAATACAAGGCACTGGAAAAGGATAACAGCTGGAGAAATTATATAGCGAGAGTTTGGGAAGAAACTATTTTAGAAACCACAACTACAGCCGAAAATCTGGAGCAAAAGTTAAAAGAAAAAGGAATATATTTCAATAGAATTAACTATGAAACAAAATCACTAACATTAGCAACTGAATATGAAGTAAAAGGAGAAAGAAAGAAAGGTAAAATAAGATTAAATAAATTAGCGACCGAAGAAGATTATAGATTTCAAACTGGAGAAAATATATATAATTGGGATACCTTTATGAAGATTTTAGAAAAGCATAGGGAAAAGGAAACTGAAGAATTAAAAAGAGATCTTAAGACTTTTAATTATGAAGTATCAAAAGATGCTGATAGAGAAAAAGAACTTGAATTTACAATTTCTTCAGAAAAAGAAATTGAGAAAGATATACCAAAGACAGAAAAAGAGTGGCGAGATGAACTTATAAAGCTGCTTGAAAAAGAACATAACAAAAAAAGATTAACATTAGAACAGATTCAAGGAGTTTTTAAGCCAGTTGAAAATAAGGAAAATAAATATATTATAGATTATACAATAAAAGCACTTAAAGAAGATCTACTTGAAGATGATGGTACTGTAATTTTAAGTGATATAGGTTCAGCTTTAAGAACAGTTTTACCACTGATAAAAATAAAAGAAAATAAAATAGAAATTATAGATGAAAGTGATTATACATTTGAATATAAACATAGGGAAGAAAAAGAATTAAATTATAAAGATTTTATTTCTATTTTATCTATCAATAAGAAAGAAGAAAAAGAATATATAAGAGAATATAAGGCAACATCTAATAAAGATCAAGATAAAGATCAAGAAATTGAAGAAAAGGTTGAAGAAAAAAAGCCACAAGAAAAAGTTGTAGTACAGGACCCAGTGCAAGAAATTAAAAAGAAGAAAACACTAATGGAATTAAAGGAAGATATTTATAAATTTATAGAAAGTAAAGGTGATTTAATTCTATTGGATGCTGTAAATCTATTAGAAGATTATAAAACCACTGAAAATAAAGAAATTATAGACTATATAATAAAAGTGTTGCCTTCAGTTGTTGAAAATATAGATGGCTATAAAACAGTAGTTGCAGAAGATTTTAAATATAACATAGAAAAAAAATTAGAAGATGCAAGAGTTCAAGAAATTCAAAAAGAAGTGCCAAAATTTTTCAGAAAAAGTATGGACTTCACAAAGGAAAAATAAAAAGTTAAATAGACACATTTTACCATTTGTGTCTATTTTTTATTTAAAAATAATAACGGGGTAAACCCCTTACTATACGGCATCTTGTCCCCAGTCCCCCCGTCAGGCAGGGGAACTTTTGGGGACTACTCGGCGTTGCTAGTTCTTATAAACCACCACTTCATAGCCACCTTTGTTACTTTTCTTATAGTCCGTGGAGAAAAATTGAATATAGTTGCTTGTAATCAGTTTGTAACCTTTCAATCATTTTATAAAAATTTGAAATTTTAATATTTTTATAATAAAATATTTAATTTATATTAATATTACAATATTAATACATATTATTAATTTTTAATATTTATTTTAGTTTAATTTAATTAAATAATATATTGATATTAAATAATATATTATATTACAT
>ERZ773054.1724-NODE-1724-length-12470-cov-9.280628_pt1 | contig 12470 bp, 13 predicted proteins | sample MGYA00580630_ERZ773054 | MGnify/ENA primary metagenome ERZ773054 (study PRJEB29015, sample SAMEA2737994) | human oral metagenome | biome: human oral; feature: human-associated habitat; material: dental | place: China | collected 2115 ... | reverse complement strand
ATAAGCTAACCATACCCTCCTTATAGCCTTTTTTCACCAAAATCCCTCTCAGCTCCCTTCTGAAAAATTCCGTTTTCTTCCGAATCCTCCTACTCCCTTCCTCAGCTCATTCCACTTGTCCGAACCATCTGAGTCTCTCCGAGATTCTCCGAGTTTCTCCAACTAATTTCTACCACTTCCTAATTTACTAATTTTCTAATCTTCGAATTTGCTAATGCTAAAAATTTATCCCTACTTATAATAAAAAATACCAAAGGAAGTAGCACACGTTGCTTCCTTTGGCAAAGTATAGGAGATTACTGCCATAATTAATTTGAGCTTGATATAAGCAGATAACTGATGTTAGTTATTTATAAAAGTTTTTTTTCTGTATTGTTCTTTTGCCAAATCGTAACGATGAGGTTTTAGGAAAGGGTCGTTGCAGTTTTCTAAAACTTCCCACACTCTATCTCGCAACTCTTTCGTTACACCTTCTTTTTTTGAATAAGACACTTTATCTATTACATAACAAGCAGGCTGATATGTACTTTCACAAGCATTATTAATATAAAATAATCCTCTTCGTATATCTTTTGCTTCATTAGAAGTACATAAGAAATCACCAATCATCATTTGAGCAGGCGGGTAATCTAAGTCAGCAGACTGTTTAATTAATTTCATTCCTCCTACAAAATCCTCTTTTACTTTAACACTTCCTAAGCCACCTTCACTCATAGCAACTCCCCACATAAACATATATTTAGGGCGTTTTAAGTCGGATAATTGTTTTATGTAATACATAATCTTTTCCCCGTCTTTGTCTTCTTTGTAGAAATAGTGATAATAAAGTTTCTCACATGCTTCACTTTTACCCTCTTTACAATATTGTTCTATTTTCTTTATTATTTGTGGGGTAGGTTCATCTTTTAATTCCCCTTGTGGGTAGGCTACAATTCCAACAAGGAACAGTAACCAAGTGTAAATTCTGTTTTTCATTTTAGTACTTGTCTTTATTAAAGAAAACAAACAATAGAAATACTATTTGGTGTATAATCCAACCAATAGCCCCCCATAAGATTAGAAAAAGGATTATACTCCAAAAACCTTTCGGGTGAGTTATTTTCCAAGAGATAATTCCTGATACTATATAGAGAATTATTCTGTAGATGTTCATTGCGAAGAATAAATTTTCGCCTTCTTGTGAATTGTTATTACTCATAGTTTTATCGATTTTTAATATCAATGTGATTCATTTGTACAAGTAGACTACCTGACAAACCTTTTTTACTCAAGAAGACATCTATATAAAGGTCTTCTTTAAATTTCCTATGATAACGAGTATATCCTCTAATATCTCTATAAGGTGCTGATACCCTTTTAAAACTCTCAAAGGCAATATCATAAAAGCTATTGTCTAAAGTCCATATAAAAGTGATTTCTTCTTGATTTTCCGAAATTTCTACTCCGTAAATAGGGGTTCCAACTCCTGTTCTTGCAACCCACATATTTCCCTGATCATTGGTATATCCGTACTTAGTTTTGATATTGTATAAAAAAGTATCTCTATCAAAAGCTAAGAGAATATTATCTATTGTAGGAAGAACAACAACACCTTTATATCTACGCTCAACTTCTATTTCATCATCTTGAGCATGAACTTTTTGTGAAATAGTAAGTACGAAAATTAGAAGTAATATTTTTATAATTTTCTCCATACTATTAATCGTTATTAATCATTTTTTCGAAAACTTTTGTTATCTCATCTTCATAGAATTTTAAATGTTGAAGAACATTATTCGTTGTTGAATTAGAGCTAAAGTCTAATCTTTGAATATTAAACTTTTTTAAATCGTCTTTATACACTTCATATAAAGCATGCATATAGGGTGAATGAGGTTTAAATCTATCTAAGTCTTGATTTTGAAAAAATAAACTAAACCCTTTATTTATGCGGTTTAAATATTTTTCTATTAAGGCTAAATTCACATCACGATTGGCTTGCTTTCTAGCCATTACAGTAGCGGTTAATTCTACATCATAAGGATTAACCCATTCTCTATACTGTCTTCTCTCTCTATACTGAGAGTATGCGGAGAAAGATAGTAAGAAAAAAAATAATAAGAATAGTTTGAGAACACTTTTTTTCATTTTTATTATATGGTTAAGTTTAAAAATTCTTAATGAGAGTCGTGCTGTCTTTTATTTCACATTTCAAGTAAAACCTGAATTACCAATAATCATTATTGGAATATCTAATATTTTAAAATTTCTTTTCATTGATATAATTCTTTTATTTTTTGCTCGATTTCTTCTATTACATCAATATCTAAATTGCCTAATGATAGTTTGTCATAGAGTTCATTAGCTTTTTCTATTTTGTTAGGCTGGTATGGTTTCATAAAGTTTTTAGGGTTAGCCTTTTCTTTTAGCATTTCTACCTTATTTCTATCCAATAGATTAATTTCTAACTCTTGTATGGCTCTATTTCTGATATTTTTTAGTTTATCAGTGTCGTTTTCATTAATATTCATTAATTCTTTATAAATAGAATTAGCTTTTTCCACTTTTTCTTTATTATAAGGCTTCATAAATTGGCTTGGATTACAAAGCCTTAAAAGTTTTGAGCGCAAAGGCTCTTTAGCAAGAGCTTTTAATTTTCTCTCTTTTATAAAGATTAAAAGATAAATGATAAGAAATAAAATAGTTAATCTTATTCCCCAAGTAGTTAAAATCCTTTTAATCTCGTTTTGTTCTACGTCTTTAAATTTTGTTATCCTAAAAGTTATTGGTTGACTTTTACGCATAAAAACTTTGTAATAGTCACTATACATATAGCCATTATTAATAGGTAATCTATTTTTAGAATAAATGTCTACATTTCTAAAATTTCCTCCTGTAAAAAAAAGAGGTGATAGGGTATCTCTTGTTATACGATAATATCCATTTGGAATTTTCATATTTAAATCAAGCAAAATATTATCCCACCATAAGCCTTTATAGAATTTACTATATTCTGATTTTTGATTAGTTGTGTAAAATTCAAAAGCTTCCTCAAGAATTTTAGAAATACTTGGTGTATAGTTATATAGCAGTTCATATTCTTGCTTTTTTATTCCTATTTGATAAGGATATAACATATATTGTATATATCCCCCTTCTATTTTTTCAATAACATATAGACACCAAGTATAACAACAATTACCTAAAGGAAACAAAGAATTTGTTTTTCCTTCTTTCAAATAACAAAATTCATCCCCTACAGAATATAAAGTGTATAAATCACCATACTTTTTTTCCCATTCTTCTTTTTCCAAAGTTGTGGCAGATGTGCTTCTATTATATTGAGGAATCATAATTTCTTTTTCTTCTCTGTTAGGAAAAGCTTTATTAGGTTCATTCTCCAAGTAAGAGTATTTATAACTTTCGGCAAAAAAATTATCTAAAACACTATAAGCTTGCTCTTTCAAATTTTCACTTTTATGATAAATATATATTGGTACGCTACCACTAAGTATTATTAATAGTAAGAAATATGTTATTATTGTCCACTTTTTGATTTTTTTGAGTTTCATATTTTTACAATTTTAATGATTCTTTAAATCGATACCAAATAGGAGTATTTGAAGGTTCTTTACTATACATACAAGAAAAAGTGATGGTATAGAGCAAATTGCCTTTTACAACTTGATAGTTCTTATAATAGAACAACCCATTATCTGTAAGATAGTCAAACCAAATAGCAGTAGCACCACTAAGTGTTGTTTTACCATATTTTAATACTTGGGGGGTATTGAAATATTCATAAGCACCCGCTTCCCAATTCTTCATATAAGTTGGTAAATCACCTATTAGGTCTCCAATGGTATATTTCTTATTGTCAAACGATATTTGTTTCACACCAATAGTGATAGAGCTTCTGCTTTCTTCACTACTTGCTTTGAAATCTACATTGCTACCTACAATTTGTTGTACATTAAAACCTTTAGGAATTTCAGCTGTATAGCCATATCGTGAACTTTTCCATAAGGTTTGAGCATTAGCTACTATAGATAATAGTGCTAAACTAATAAAAATCATCTTTCGTAACATATTCAATTTATTTAATGGTTTAAGAGTTAATTCTTCTTTTTCCAAATGACATTTAAACCAAAGAAAAAGACTCCAAAGAAAATCAAATAGCCTATAAAACCAGCCCCTCCCGCTTCTCTAATAACTGCAAGAACTAATGAGGCTAATATAAATAGTACAATAGATAATAAAATTTTTACACCTGTATTCATTATATAGAATTTAAAGCTCTAAACATTATCTAATAGATGTGTGCTAATACCTTTCATTTGGTAAAACTTTTTGGTAGCTATCAGAAAAGCATTTTTAGTACGCCACGGAGCAAGATCTACTTTTTCATTAATAAAAGACAGTTCAATAGTAACCATTGATACATATTGAAACTGTAAGAAATTTTCCATTCTTTTTTTACTACCCTTCTCAGCAAAGTATTCTTGGTAGTTTTCATTAAGTCTCAAGAAAACAAAAGCTTCAATGTTAGGGTATGCACTATGCCATTTAATAATGTGATAGATAAAAAAGCCTACTACAGCAATAATGATAAATGTCCACATATCTTATTTTATTTAGTTACAAATTTTACTAAGATAGGAAGTGTTATCTTTACTCTTTAGAAGAAGTTGCACACAGCAAAGGAAAGCACTTTTGTGCTCCCTTTGCTACTAGGCTAACTCATTCTGTGTTGTGCTATTTGAAGAATTTACCAGATTCCTGATAGCAGAATAAAGCTAACGTTTTTAGACATAATAAAAAGTGTGAGTTTCACTATCTGCTATCAGAGGCTCTGGTATGCCATACAACACAGATAAGTTAGCTCACACCTATACAGGCTGAGCACTCACTTTCTTCTGTGTTGTAATAGAAATTTACCAGATTTCTGATAACAGAACAAAAGCTAATGCTTTAATATGTCTTTATTTTCGGTGCATAATTACGACTATTTTTTATACTACGCAAATATTTTAGCATTTATTTTTATTGTTTAATAGATAAGTTATTTATTATCAGTTAAAAGACAAAAGGTAAAGCACAATTAGTCACAAACAACTAATGTCTAAATTATTCACGGTTGTTAGCAATTAGTCCTTAGAGTTACTAAAGGTACTCAGAGCCTCTCCAAGACAGCCTCTCTAATATTCTCATCTACTAATTCTTTCATTTTCTAATTTTCCACCCGTCCCTCTTCATTCGTCATTCGTCCCTCGTCATTACTTCCTTTTTTCGTCATACTCCCCCCTAGTGCCTATGGCCTAAGGCCTATTGCCTATTCCTTTTTCTTTCGCCTCGAAACCCCGTTTTCGTCATTTTTTGTATCGCTGTATTATGCTATTTATCAACTATTTATACACCCTTCCTATACCAATCGTCCAAGATTCGTATAAGCTTCCTATAAGCTCTCTATAAGCTAACCATACCCTCCTTATAGCCTTTTTTCACCAAAATCCCTCTCAGCTCTCTTCTGAAAAATTCCGTTTTCTTCCGAATCATCCTAACAGTTCTCAACACATCACTTTTTCATCTAAAACTTTGGCAAAGTTAATAGCCCATCGTGCTACGACCGCCCGTGTGGCTCGCACCTTTGCCAAAGTTGATTATTTCTGGCATTATCGGTATTTCTGGTATTATTGTCTTTCTTATTAAAAAAGGGACGTTTATAAAACGTCCCTTGAATATACTTTATTTTTTTATCTTTTATCTTTTACCTTTTACCTAAACTTGAGCCTGAGCAACAAATCTCCTAAAACCTTCCTCACCTTCAGGAGTATGTTTGAACACGCCACAATTCTCCAATACCTCACAGAAAGTATCGCCTATACTTCTATTAATAAAGTTATCTAAGTTCTCTATAGAAAGTGGAGTAGGGCAGGAGCTCACGTAACGTTCTAACCACTGAGTGTGTTTTTGCAAAGCAGAGTCAGCGTTCATTTTGGTATATACAGTGCTGAAAGCGTTACCAGCTGTAATAGCTTCACTAAGCAAGGTTTTAATACTCGCCATTTCAGTCTTTAACCTACCAGGTAAAATCGCTAAGCCCATCACCTCAATAATCCCAATGTTCTCTTTTTTGATATTGTGCAGATGTTCGTAAGGGTGAAAGATACCCATAGGGTGCTCAGTATCCGTACGGTTGTTGCGCAAAGCCAAATCGAGTTCATATTTGCCGTTTTTAAAACGTGCCACAGGGTTTACCGTATTGTGACGCACACCCTCAGTATGCGAGTAGATGCCTAATGATGCATCGCTGTAGTTTATCCACGATTGTAAGATGACATCGGCTAAGGCGATGAGGCGGTCTTTCTCACCGCGCAATCGCAATACGCTCATAGGCCAATTTACGATGCCTGCTTCTACATCTTCAAAGCCTTTGAAGCTCACGCGTTCTTTTATGGTAGCTTTTTCCATAGGGAAAACGTGTCGTCCGCCTTGAAAGTGGTCGTGTGAGAGGATAGAGCCTCCTACAATAGGTAAATCGGCATTAGAGCTGAGGAAGTAATGAGGGAATTGCTCTACAAAGCCCAATACGTGCTCAAAGCAAGCTTTGTCAATCTTCATCGGGCGATGCTCACTCGAAAAGACAATACAATGCTCGTTGTAATAGATATAAGGGGAGTATTGGAAAAACCATTCCTCATTGGCTAAATCCAGCTTAATCGTGCGCAAGTTTTGCCTACCAGCGTGATTTACGCGCCCCATATAGCCTTCGTTCTCTTTACAGAGCAAACATTTTGGGTAGTTAGTGGCTACCACATCTTTTTGGGCAGCAATATCACGAGGGTCTTTCTCTGGCTTAGAAAGGTTGATAGTAATTTCTAAATTGCCATAAGGGCTCTCGTGTTCCCACAGAATGTTCTTAGCAATTCTATCGGTGCGTATGTAGTTGCTTTGCTTGTTGAGCTCGTAAAACTGTTGGGTTGCCTGCTCTTTGCTCCTTTGGTAAGTATGCCAAAAATCGTTGCGAATTACCGATGTACGAGGTAATACCTGCCCCATAATCTTAGAGTTCAGTAGGTCGCGGAAAGTAAGCGTATCGGTAGTGAGGGTGCCGTTCTCAGCTGCCCACTGCACTAAGCGGTCGAGTACTTCCGTAGGATAAGTTATCTGGGCTACCTCTTTAGCGATTTGAGCTTGCTCTTCTTTTGTAAACTCGGTATAACTATCGCAACCAATACTTTCCAAAACAGCATTGGTAACAAGAATACGGTCGTCTTCCTTCACCAAGTTATGAAGTACCGCATAACTGATGAGCTTTTCTACTTCAATATAAACTTTCACGATTAATAATTATCAATTAATAATTAACAAGACTATTTGTTATTTAATAAGAAACTTATAAACGGTTTCTTGCTTGTACACTTCCCCTTTTTCTAAGGGTTTTACCCCAAACTTCGGCTGATTGATACCATCGGGGAAATCTTGCATCTCAATAGCTACACCTACAAATCGTGGGTTTTTTGATGGTTTTTCTTTGGCAGTACATACCTTATCGAATACAGGGACATCATCTAAAAAGTTACCAGTGTAAATCACAGCCACACGTTGGGTAGTATAGGCTTCCATAGTAATACCACTGTGAGGAGAGTGCAATACCAACTGAGGAGTGCCTTTGAGTCCGCTGTGGTTGAGCACAAAGGGGTGGTCGTAGGCACGAGTGATTTTGAATTGAGGGTGCCCTTCCGCAATACCCTCAGCGATAACTTTACCTTTGCGGAGGTCGAAAGTAGTACCTTTTACAGCTATGTAATTACCCGTAGGTATCAATCCTTCTGCCAATTCACAAATATTATCAGCAGCGATTTGTAGTACTTGGGTATCGCCATTCATTTCCATATCACCTGAAAGGTTGAAATAACTGTGGTTGGTGATATTGAGGTAGGTTTTGGCATCGGCAACAGCTTCGTAAGCAATGTGCAGACTGTTGTCATCAGTGATGGTGTAAATCACTTTGAAATCTACTTTTGCAGGGTAGCCTTCTTCTCCATCAGGACTTGTGTAGTGCATTTCTAAGCCATTAGCGAGCTCTTTTACTTCAAAGAGTTTACTGCTAAAGCCTTCTTTACCACCGTGCAATGAGTTTTCACCATTATTTTTAAATAGATGATAGGTTTTCCCGTCGATAGTGAAAGTAGCGTTGTGAATACGCCCTGAAGTGCGCCCTATGGTAGCTCCATTATAAGCTCCATTACCTATGTAATCTTCCAAATGCGCATAGCCTAATACTACGTTTTTAAGTACGTTGTGCTTATCTTTTACAGCTATTTCGGTAATAGTACCGCCTAAGTTCAAAACAGACACGCGAAAGCCATTCGCATTCTGTAAGGTATATTGATAGACAGCCTGTCCGTTGTGAGTACCGAACAGGCTTTTGTTGATGGTTATCATACTTTGTCTTGTTTATAGTTTTTTAGCACCGTCGCTTACAGAAGCGATATAGAAATCGGCAGCATAACCTATTTTGTTCTTGTAAGCCTCGCCTACGTTTTTAATGAAATCGTCTACTTTGTCTTTTTTTACGATGCTTACAGTGCAACCGCCAAAGCCAGCTCCCGTCATACGTGAACCTACTACTCCAGGTTGTTCCCAAGCAAGAGCAGCCAAAGTGTCGAGTTCTACGCCTGTTACCTCATAATCGTCGCGCAAAGAAATGTGCGATTGGTTCATTAACTTACCAAACTCAGCTAAATTACCTGCTGAAAGCTCTTTTTGTGCTTTAAGAGTGCGTTGGTTTTCATATACTGCGTGTTTAGCTCTCTTTTGGCGAACGGGACTCTTGATGAGGTCTTTGTTGGCTTCAAATTGTTCAATAGAGAGTTCTCCTAAGGCTTTAATAGGCAATTTAGTTTGTAATTCGGCTAAGGCTTCATCACATTCGGCACGGCGTTCGTTGTATTTAGAATCAGCGAGACCACGACGTTTGTTAGTGTTGGCAATCACGATTACCTCATCTTTAAGTACCACAGGGACATAGGCATATTTGAGTGTGTTGCAATCGAGGAGGATAGCGTGGTCTTTCTTACCCATAGCTACCGCAAATTGGTCCATAATACCAGAGTTTACCCCAATGAATAGGTTTTCAGTTTTCTTGCCTAATTGCGCCATTTCCACAGAGTCGATAGAGAGGTGGAAGAGGTCTTTTAGTACGATAGCGGTAAGCATCTCAATAGAAGCAGAAGAAGAAAGCCCTGCGCCATTAGGGATATTCCCAGAGAAGAGAATATCAAAACCAGAGTCGATTTTTTGACCTGCTTCGAGGAACATTTTAATCACACCCTTTGGGTAGTTAGCCCAATCGTGTTTTTTGTCGTTGGTAAGTTCGTCGAGAGTGAATTCCATTACGCCAAGGTCGGCAAAGTTTTCAGAATACATACGGAATTTGCGGTCGTTGCGTTTTTTTACGAGACCGTAAGTACCTTTATCGATAGCGCAAGGGAATACATTACCGCCATTGTAGTCGGTATGTTCACCGATGAGGTTCACACGTCCTGGTGCGAAGAATTGTTTTTCGGCAGGAGCACCGAATACTTCTTGAAACTTTTGTTCTAAGTGTTTCATATAGTTTTAATTTTAGTTATTAGTTTTGTTTAGAAATTACTTAATTAAATAATATAATAGAAAAAGGGAGTGCTGTCAAAGACAATTCCTAATAGATATGATTCTTGTAGAGACAATATATTTCTTATCTTATAAAAGATTTTAGCTGAGTCAAATACCAATCAAAGTCATCATACATAATAAAGTGGAGCCCTTTATTGGCATATCTAAGGTCTCTCAAAGATAAATTTTGATATTGATCTCTTATGTTGTCTTTTGAAGAAGTAAATACGGACTCTAAGAGCACTAAGGCAGGCACTTTTATCTGTTTTATTTCCTCTCTGAGGTCTGTATTAGAGATTTCACACACAAGTTTGGCGAGGGTCTCCCTATCTGAGGCTACACTCCACTGAACGATAGTAGGCTTCTTGGCTTCCTTTGTTGTATAGTACATCATTGAAGCCATTTGCGAACGCTCAAAGTCTTCTTTGGGCATTGCTGTAAGTTCCTTGATCATAGGAGAACAATCCTTGTTAGGTGTTATCTTAAAATTAGGATCAGAAAGCAAAGGCAAGCAAGGCAAAGCATCTACAATCACTATTCTATCAAGTAGGTCAGAGGCTTTAGCAGCTATTTTCATAGCAAGGATGCCCCCTAAGCTATGCCCTACAATTGTAGGTTTTTGGATGTTCTCCTTTTTGATATAGGAGATAATGGCATCTGTCCAATAGTCCAAACTTGGATTCTTTACAGGGGTAATTCCTCCAAACCCCGCTAAGGTAAGCAGGTAGCAAGTGTGGTTAGTGATAAGAGCAGATACAGTCTCTTGCCAGACATCGCTGGAGCAGCCAAGTCCTGGAATAAACAAAATAGGACTTCCTTTTTCTCCTACTTTTTTCACTGAGAATGGAGATTGTCCAAACGTAGATAGTGGCAAAATAAGTAAAAGAGAGGTTATAAAAACATTTCTCATAGTAAAAAAAATAGATTTTAAATTAAAAATTAGCTTGGTTTCAACTTTGGCAAAGTTTCAAACTAAAAGTTTGTATTACCTATTTAAAGTACTTTTTAGCAATTGCTCTGAGTTCTTTTTCTTTGTCTTCTAAGCGTTGGAAGAGCACGAACTGGTTGCGGGCACGAATGTAATTCTCCTCAGGATATGAGGTTTTGAAATACACATCGTTGTTAAAATAATCGGCGAGGAAACGGATACCGATAATGAATATCATATATTTGGCTCCGTCGACGATATGTTTTTTCTCTGAGGGAGTCATCACAGGGTTCATTACTGAATAACCTTTGCAGAGCGCTTCGAAGAACTCGGTATTGAAAAAGATTTTGCTTTCATCGGCTTCGTTTTCTTCGGTAGGGCTTACCGAAGTACGTACCATATCGCCGAAATCGTAGAGTAAGATACCTTGCATCACTGTATCGAGGTCGATTACTCTAAAATCATCGGGATTGGATTTATTGATGAGTACGTTATTGATTTTGGTATCGTTGTGGGTTACGCGTATAGGAATGCGTTTTTCGTCTACTTCTTTTTGGATAAGGTCGAAAATTACCTTGTGTTTTTGTGCAAATTCGTATAGCTTTTCAGCTTTGTCTTTGCGTGCAGGTGTTGCCTGAGCATAAGCATCTTCGAGTTGTTGGAAGCGTAAATCTCCGTTATGGAAATTAGGAATGGTAGCCTGCAATCGAGAGGTGTCGATATTGGCAAAGGTTTTCATAAAAGTTGCAAAGGCAGTGGCAGCTTTTTCGGCTTGCCAAGGAGCTTCGATGAATTCATAAGAAGTATAACCTTCTGCAAAAGGGAATACTCGCCATACAATGCCCTCGGCATTTACGGAGTATCCTCCTTGTTTAGCTTTCATCATTGGGAGAATGATGTGATTGTTGGGTTCAGTTTCCCAAAGCAGTTCGATGTTTTTGATGATGCTGTCGGGGGTTTTGAACACATTGCTGTTAATCCCTTGAAGGATATAATTTGTATCGGAGGTTTTTACCAAATACGTGCGGTTGATGTGTCCGTTGCCATAAGGTTCCACAGAAAGGAGGTTTCCTTTCAAGTTAAATTGATTGGCTATTTCTTTCATTTTATTTAGGTAAGAGGTAAGAGATAAGAGATAAGAAGTAAAAAACTTATTATCTCTTACGGGTTAAACATTTTATTAGAATTTATCGGGGTACTCGCCTTTATCTACGAGTTTTTGTATTTCGTTTTGTACCATTGCGAGGTCTTCGTGATAGGTCATACCGAACCAGTTGTCGTGATTGGGTAATACTTCTAATTTATATCCGTAATCCTTAATGGCGTGTTGTACTACCATAGGGATATAAAATTCGGATTTAGGGTCATTTTTATGTTCGGCTACAAATTCTTTGAAATAACGGTCGGCTATATCCAAAACTTCGTGAGTAAATCCCCAGAAGTTCATAGATACGTAGGTGCTTAGGGGATACTCGGCGCCCGTAGCTTCGTCTACGGCAGTAGTTTCGTTAATTTTGCGGAGTTTGGTAGCTTCGTTGATAGAGAGTAGGTGATGATTGGCGTCTACTTCGCAGATACCGCGTGAAACGGTTCCGTTTTCACTAAGGGTGTTTTTCAGTAGATATCCTCCTGAGAAGAAAGTTTTTTCTTTACCAGCATTGAGTGCTTCATACATCAATTTAAAGCCTTCTTTGCCATAGTAATCATCGGCATTGATGATGAGGAATGGGTTTTTTACAAACTCTCTTACACAAAGCATAGCGTGCCCTGTACCCCAAGGTTTTTTACGTTCGATGCCTTTTGGGTTAAAATCGTCTTGATATACATAAGTAATGGGCACATTATTGAATCGATTTTCTAAGTGTTGGCGTGCTAAATCGTCGATTTCACGACGGATGATGAG
>ERZ773054.1721-NODE-1721-length-12473-cov-7.150185_pt1 | contig 12473 bp, 10 predicted proteins | sample MGYA00580630_ERZ773054 | MGnify/ENA primary metagenome ERZ773054 (study PRJEB29015, sample SAMEA2737994) | human oral metagenome | biome: human oral; feature: human-associated habitat; material: dental | place: China | collected 2115 ... | reverse complement strand
TACTGAAGTGTAATATAAAGTCCTGTTTTGTGTCTACTTTTTTAGTATAGATCCATCTTGACTTCCTCGGCGAAGAGGGCAGAGAGGCGTGGAGCACGGTCATGTTGTTACGCAAAGATTTGCACGAGGCGAAAGAGTTCAGTGCATCGTTTCAGCTTCCCCCGGATGCCTCAGAGGAAGAGGATGTCGCAATGGGCGAGCTTGAAATCGCCATGCATGAGCGCATCCAGAAACTCACACGGGAATACAAAGAGGCTGCAAAGAAGTTGCAGCCCCATCTCAAAAAACTCAGCGCACGCAGCACGCATAAAAACATTCAGCATCGTATAAACGACTACCTTTTCCGCAGCGAGCTTCCAAAGGCACGCTATCTAAAAGCCCTGAAAAAGTACACTGATCTTGCAGAGAAGACGAGATGCAAGCTGGATAACGTGCGCTGCGCGTTTGCAACGCAGAATAAGTACGACCTCATGCGCGATGATCTTTCGATGACACTTGATGAGGTGTCATCGATCCTGCGTCATGCAAGGCAGCACGCAGACAATCAGGTGCGACGCAAAGCATCGGAGCTTGTCGCTGCACGAAAGGAAGTGCTCTCATACGAGCGCATCATACAGATTGCAGAAAACATCTATGAGCGCGGCGGTATCAAACGACTGCGCGAACGTGAGCGTAAACTCGCAAAGAACGAAGAGTATCTTGCACGCGACAGAGAAACCCTTGCAAATGACGAGCGTGCATTTATGGCAAAACAGATACCGAGCGGTCATGAACTTTTTGGCAGTCAAAAAGAGGTGTATGAAAACGAGAAGCGAGAACTCGCCGATCGTCGAAAAGAACTTTCAGAGAGAGCTATGCGACTTGCAGATGAGCGCAGAGAATGTGCCCGTCTGCGCAGTGAGATTGATGCACGTCGCGATACGCCCGCGGCAGAACGGAAGATCCAGCAGATTGCCGTCGGCATCATGCGCAAGAACTGGTCTGCCGTCATGAACGTTAAAAAAATTGCCGCAGAGCTGGAAGCTCTACAGCAAAAATACGATACAGCCGATGCGCGTGTCAGCGCAGTTGAAGCCGAACGCGGCAAGCGAGGCGGTGCTGCGCGTGTTGCACCGAGGGGCGGTCGGAGCGGCGGCTCACCGATGGATGATGCACGCGCGATTGCAGATCAGCTGCGCGGCGTACCGACCACTCAGCTGATCGCAAAGGATCGTGATGACCGCATGGATGAAAACTGGACGCTGCTGTCAGCGTTTGAGCGTGACGAGATCGCCGAGGAATCCTCGCGCGGTCGCTGACAGATCACCGCGTCTTCTCTTCGCGCTGCGCTTTCGTTCCCTGAACAGCGTCCTTCGCGATGTTCTTGGCATCGCCCTGCTCCATTTCTTTGCGGTAGGGCGATTCGGCGCGCAGGACTTTCTCGATGGCGTATGCGCCGAAGCCTACCTTTGCCATGCTGCACGCAATACGCCGTTCTGTTTCCATCGTTCCCTGAACCTTACCGTCCTCTGTTTCCTTTTTCATGGCATCACGATAAAACTCCGTCGCCGATTGAACCTCATACGATTTCTTGAGAATTTCGTCACGCCGCTGCGTGAGGGCGGCGATGCCCTTGTCGAATACGCCCGCAACGCTGTGAAGCACACCGTCGATCGCCTTGTGCGCCTTTTGTTTCAAATAGTTTTTGACCTTGGTCGGCGCAAGTTTCACGGAGTAGTAGGCTTCTTTCACAGATTCCCGGGATGCAGCAAACATCTCGGACGCAACGATGCGCGGCTGACTCTTTGCCTCCTTGCGCATCGCATCGATGGCAGCAAGGAACTCCGTTGATACGGCGAGACAGCGCGCAAGCTCCTCCGGGGACTGCACTTTCACCTCGCGTTCACGCTCCAGCTCCTCGATCCGCCGGCGAAGCCCTTCGATCTGCTCCTGATACTCCTTTTCCCGCTGGAGGATGAGTTCGCAGCGCTCCTGCATGTAGGCTGTCCCCTCGCGCATGGATTCCTGCGCGTCGAGAAGAGCCTTGCTGCACTCCTCATCGGATTTCCCCTCGCTCTTTGCGTCTCCCGCCTGTTCGATCGTCCGGATGATATTCTCATGGCGCGGCGCATAGCCGTCCCATGTCTCCTGATCTGCGCCGCAGTTCTGCTCTGCCTCCTCCACATTCTTCATGCTTGTATGAAGATCGTCGGCGATGCCGCGCAGCTCCTTGACGGCGTTGTCGTCCAGAGACTCCTCAGCCACCGTCAGGCTGTCGGAAATCTCCTGATAATACATTTCCGCATTCTGCTGCTCTTCTTCCAGCCACTTGTGATATTCCTCCATTTCATCGGCACTGAGTTCATTGTCCGGCGATGCCTTCTGTTTTTCCATCTCTGCATAGTATTCTGCAATACGATCGGATTCTTCGATGAAAGCATCATCCATGCCATAGTCAATGAGATACTTTTTCCCATCAGGAGCATATTTTATCGTGATACCTTCATCCTCTGCATCATTCACTGCATCGTATACATCCCTCGTTGAATAAAGCATATTAAAATGTTCAAAGGACTCCCATTGAGGTTGTTGCTCGACCCAGTTGCGTAGCCACTCTTCATCAAATTTGAACTCTGTACGCTCAGCCCAAAGTACGATCCCCGGTGTTTTATCCTTGAGAAAATCTTCTCTGCTCATTAATGGTGATTGTGGTGATTGCATTTTCTTTTCCTCCTTCTGCTCGGGGTAAAATCCCCCATTGACACCCTGCAAAAAATCTGTTATCATATATTCATAAAGAGCGATTCCTCTCAGCTGTAGGTAACCTTGGTTAGCAGGCTGAGTTTGAAGGGAATCGCTTTTCTGTTGCACAAAATCCTTTGCTGCCGCAACCTCATGAATGTAAAACCTAGTTCGATCAAAACTTTGTTTGATTCTACAGATAACATAGTTTTCCTCATTGTCGAAATTGGTCTTATACAGAAAAAAATGATTTTTTATAGGACGCCCATCAAAGTCTTGTAACGTCCCAATATAAGCTGCTTGTTTCATCCCTTCTTTAAGAGTGGGGATTGCATCTAGTTTTTTTTGACCAATTCCATGAGAGAGACTATTTTTTATGCCTCTTATGTTGATTACAACTTTCCCGATAATCGTTTCAACCTCTACACCGTGTGGATAATTCTTGTTCCAATACGCAGAAGCTATCTTACGTGCACCAGCAGCGTCGGCTGCATGAATGACATTTGTCGATGCCGCAATCGGCTGCATACGAGAAAACTTCTCCTGCTCCTCTTTTCGGACGCGAGCTTTTTCAGCGTCGGACATATCCTCCCATTTTTTATTTAACACATCATCCCCCTCTTTCCTCCATCATGACATCCGGCAGATTCTTCGGGACGCCCGTTCCCTCGGAATCTGCCGGATGTTTTTATCTGCTATATGCCACGACAGGCTCAGTTGCTCGTTCTTCTGCTTGTGCTTTTTGTTCTGAAATAAGACGCCGAACTGCTGCCCTCTTTTCTGCCTTCTGCACGATCTGTTTTCCGTAGGAACGATCCTGCGAAATAGCTGCATTCGGACTGTTGCGCTGAATGGCGTCAGCAATCGATGTGCGCAACGTATCGATACGCTCAATCGCCTCCGGATCGGATTCCATCGAGGCTTTTAATGTTGCTGCAGCAAACTCCGTATCTGCCTTTTGCCAGCCCTTTTCATCGGTTGGCGTATAGCCGGAGAGTCCTTCCCTATATACGCGTTCGCGAAAACCACGTGCATAGCCGGCATCGAGGGCAAGGCGTTCACCTTCCTTCGGATCATCTGTTGCGACAAAGAATCCGGGATGCGCGTGCAGTGTCTCTTCTGTCTGTGCAGCACGATAGAACATTTCCCGTAGTTTGTCACAGTAGAGCTGATAGGTGTCCTCGCCGACACTTTCCTGCGCCGCTGTGCGAAGCTGCTGCACACGCTCATCCTCAAGCGGTGTGAGGACGAAATCGCCTTTATGCGCATGAAGCTCCTGTTCGCGGTAACCGACATCGCTTATTTGGAAAATGCGACCATCCATCTCGATGAGATCCCCCTCCGCAAGAGGACGCCCCTCCTGCGGCGGGTGCATACAAAAATGTGCAAAAGCACGGTCAATCCCATGTTCCCGCATTACGTCTGTGCGAATGTAGTTTTCCTGTGCTGTAATATCAAAATCTCGGTTCAGATACAGCGGCTTTGATGTTTCCGCACTGCCTTTCTCTTTTGGCGCAGCATCCGCTTTGCGTTGGTAGACGGTGACATGAACCGACTTGTTGGCAAAATAGTTGTAGTCGGGCGTCAGATTGTAGGTCGCTGCCACAGTTGCAGGGAGCTGTTTCTCGTAGTATACAGCACCGTACTGCGCGGACTTGTCGTCCGGGTCGACGAGATAGAGATTCTCCTTTGGAACTGCGCCGACATCTGCCGGACGCTCGGTCAGGAGATACTTGTAAAAACGTGCGCTCCCAAGAGCCTGCGACTCCGGTGGCTGCGTCAGTGTATTTGTGTCGGCGACCTTGACCAGATCCTCGACCTTCGGGAGTTCTTCGGCACGGAAGCGTGCGGGCATAAAGTCCTTGATGTAATTCGCAATCTTCCGCGCATCGGTGGACGCTTGAAAGATCTCCATCTTGTTCTCTTTGAGATTCTTGATCCAACTTTGCACATAAGCCGCATGGTTTGTCGGATTCATCGGAAGACCAAGATCAAGAGACAAATATGTCGAGGCTAGTTCTGCCCGCAGCTCCTCCTTTGCGTATGCGGGCGACTTGTGATTGCCTGTCACAGAGCGATTGAGTCGCTCTTTATGCCCCGTCCAATGCGCCAGCTCATGCAGAGCCGTCGCATAGTATTCGCCAAGACTCGGAAATGCTTCCTTTGGCGGCAGATGAATCTCATCCGTTGACGGCGTATAACATGGATAAGGTTTCACCGCAGGAACGTCATGTTTGATGACAGCCCCGCTTGCCTTTAGGATGCCCTCTGCAATCTCATACTGTTCTTCATGTGTATAGCCCTTTTCCTTGGGAACATAGGGTCTGAGCGGATGGTCGATATAGCGGCACTTGCCGTCCGCATTACGGATGAGCTGTCCTTTCTCGTCACGCGGATATTCTCGGCGCACACAGTCCGACGCATGGAATACCATGCGGTAATCCTTTCTCCAATATTGCTCTTCCTCGGGCAGAGGATTGCCATACCGATCCGTCGTCTGTTTCCATGAGACTTGGATCCGTACGGCTTTGGCACCTTTTTTGACACCGTATTGCCATTTCAGCTCCGGGTTCACGGGTTTTCCCTGCTTTTCCAGCAGAGCGGCACGCTCCCGACAGGCAGCATCCTGCTTTTTCAGTGTCAGCATGGTAAAGAAGCGCGGGTCGTCGCTTTCTTTTTCTGCCATGATAAAGGACAGGTACACGCTGTTGAGCTGACCATATCGGTAGCCGTTCTTCCCGTTGATCGGACAGACAAGTGCTGCGCCGACGTTGTTGTCCCATCCCTGCTGCCAGGGGAGCTTTCCGCTCTCCATGAGTTCGATGATTTTCTGTGTCGTTTTTGCGTAAAGATCCTCCTTGGGTGCTCCTTCTTTGCGTGAAAATCTTTTTTCGTCTGCCATGATCCGATCTCCTTTCGTACATCTCTCCTCTCATTGTAAAGTCATGCAGAATAAAAAAACTGCACGTTTTTATAGATTTCAGACAGGGCATCGTGTATAATAAAAGCAAAGAGAGGGAGGGAGTGCCATGCAGTTCAGAAGCAATGCCATCCATGTCGACCCTGCCGACCCGCGCTTCATCGGCGGTGATATCATCACACAGGAGGAAGCAATGGAATGCGGCTACGATCTGGAAGAGGAAGATCTCAATATGACCGATGAGGAGCGGATTGAAGCGTTCTGGAAAGAAACTGAGGAATACGTAATAAAGAATGGATGAACAAAACGAAAAGCACCGGTTTGCGGGAGATTCCCGTAAGCCGGTGCTTTTTGTAATGCTATGCTGTTATACATCAGCGTATCTGTCAGTGAGAAGAATCTTTTGAACAACCCCCTTCTGATCTACTTGCAGGACAAGGAAACGTATCCCCTCTTTTCCATTGGAAAGAGTAACACCAAATCCGTCAAGTGGTGATACATACTTTTTTTCACCAGATTTATCAGATGGTTGTTCCTTCAAGTTGTTAAATATCTGCTGCACATCCGCAATCTTCATGCCAACGTGGATGCCGGAGGGCATAACGAGTGCATCGTTCGTACTCTCGATGGTCTGAACAAGAGGATTCCATGCACCATCTTCCATGATGTTGTAGGTGATGACAAATCCCTGCCCGTAATAATCAACCAGATATGCAGGGTGATTATAGTTGCCTATCCGTATTGTTTTTTCACTGTCCGGCTCACCGTAGATGCTCCGCACATAGCTGAGATCATTGCCGGGAGCAACGCCGGCGATCGTGACATCATCCACGGTCATTGCACGCGGCGCAGCGAGAGCAGTCCCCATAAAGAGCACCATGACCAGAGCAGTCATACACAAAATATTTCGATACAAGAAAATCCCTCCTATTCATTCTCTGTAAAACTACCGCGCTCCTCTGCCGCGCTCCTCCTTGGGAAAGAACTGTTCGTATGCGTGCAGCGTTTCCTCCACCCGAGCGCAACTGACGTATGGTGCACAGTCGCGTACAATACGTTCGCGCTCATGATGTGTAAGATCACGCGAGAACTCTTCGCGAAAGAGTTCGGAAGGATCGCGAAATGGCGTTTTCTCCCGATCATAGAGGCATTCGCCCGCCCGATTGTAGACGCGAACCTGCGGGAACGCATCCTGCTCATAGAGCGTATGCAGATGATCGACGATGGAACGTGCCACGAGGTCATGATGCTCCTTCGGTGTCATGCGAGGCGTAAGCCCTATCTCCTTCATCTGCTGATACCGCTTCAGCGTTCCAAGATATGACACCTCCGGACGCACGAGGATTAGATTGAGTGATACGTCATATCCCCTGCTCCGCAGTAAATCTCGTGTCCGCAGCGGCACTTCCGTTGTCCGCAGCGTCCCCTCAATGATAAGATGATAGCCGGATGCGCTCAGATCATCAATGAGTGCCTCGGTCATCTTGCCCGCAAATTTCTGTGTATGAAGCACGGCATCATCCCCGTATGCTGCCTGTAATTCTCCGTAGCGAGGATGATACTTTCGGTAGTCGTCACTCGAAATAAAGACGATGTCGCCGCTATGCTGCCGGGTGAATATATCTGCAAGTTTTGTCTTGCCCGCCCCCGGCTGCCCGGCAAGAAGATATGCCTGTGGATTTTTTGATGGTGTGACCGCGCCTAATATATCGGCTTTGATTTTTTCTTTTTGTTCATCAAGCTCCTTTGCGCTGTAGTTCTCCGGCATCTTCCGCCTCCAACTCTCGAACGTAAGCGCGGGCACGCACAAATTCCTGCTTCAGTTCCGCTATATCTTCGGGCGTGTTGTAGCGGTCGCCAAGAATCCTGTGCAAGATTGTGCGGAGTTCGCTTTGGAAGCCGGACACCGGATGCACGGCATCCTGCGGATCAAGTCCCATGCGATCCTTGATACGGCTCACATCTGCCAAAAGCTCTGCAAAACCTTCATGCAGAATCTCCTTTGCTTCAATGACTTCATACGGAATCATTGTATCGCCCCCTTTGTTCGCATTATACCATAAAAGCGCATCAAGGACTATATCAAACTGCACTCCTCCGGGAGTGAATCAACATAGCTGACAAACCTAGCAGACTTTATCATTCTGATCTCACCTCTTTTCACACAAAAAATAAATGTTGCAGGACACATAATGGTCTCCACAACATTTATCACAAAGCCCATAAGCGCCCCCACCACCGCCTCCAGTGATGGGGCACACATCCACACTCAAACAATTCCTTTCCCGCGCAGAAACTCCTCCGCAACGGCGCGTGGCTCTTTGCCCTCGCTCTCGACGGCGTAGTTCATTGCCGCCATCTCCTCATCTGTGATCGTATCCGTCAGCTTTTCGAGCGCAGCACCAAGCTCCGGATGCCGATCCAAGACCTCAGCGCGCACGACGTTTCCGCAGCGATAGGACGGGAAAAAATTCCGATCATCCGTCAGCACACGCGCGTCCGCCGCCGCAAGCTGTCCGTCTGTCGTAAATACAATCATCACATCAATTTGCTTGTTCGCAAGCGCCTGATATTTCAGCCCGATGTCGAGATCGACCGTGCGGGCAAAGTTTAGCCCATACGCCTTGCAGAGCGCGGGAAATCCATCTGCACGCTCGAAGAAATCATACTCCGCACCAAAGGTGAGGTGATGAGCAGCGCGCTGCAGATCTGAATAGGTATGCAGATCATACTGCTCCGCAATGTCACGCCGCACGACAATGCCGAATGTATCGTTGAAACCGTACATCCCGACCCAACGCATCGCAAAACGCCGTTCATATGCCTCGGTCAGCTGCGGAAACAACTCCTCGCTGTATTTTGACTCCTCCTTGAGCACCATGTTCCAACCCGTTCCCGTATACTCCGGGTAAATGTCGAACGCGCCGCTCTCCATCCCGGGGTGGATGTTCGACGTACCGCCGCCAACGCCCGCCGTGATGCGTGCCTCAAGCCCCGTATTGCGCTCGATCACAAACTTTAACATTTCCCCCATAATGAGCTGCTCCGTCATCGGCTTTGTCGCGATATGAATGACATCTGTCTTGCCAAAGAAGCCATATGTCACCGTACTCACGGCGATGAGTACGGCAGCTGCTGCAGAGGCGTACGCCGCACAGCTGATCTCACGCTCCGGCGCGGGCTCTGCCATACGACGTTCCGCAAAGCCGAGCACACCGTCCACCACGAGCGCAAGCACAGCGATCAGAAGGCTCCCCGCAATCGTGAGTGCGGGGTTGTTCGTTGTAATGCCGCGATAGATGGCGACACCGAGCCCGCCCGCACCGATAAAGGATGCAATGCCGGCAAGTGCGATCGTCATCGTCGCCATATTGCGGATCCCGCTCATGATGACGGGCATTGCAAGCGGTATCTGAACACGCATAAGTACATGCAGTGCCGTACCGCCCAAGCTGCTCCCCGCCTCAACAAGTGCGGGCGGGATCTGCACAAGCCCTGTATGCGTCGCACGCACCATCGGCAGGAGCGCATAGATGGTGAGCGCGATGATTGCCGAGCGGTTGCCGATGCCGAAAAACGGAATCAAGAACCCGAGCATCGAGATCGACGGGATCGTATAGAGGAAGTTCACGGTGCCAAGCGTCGGTGCTGCTGCACGCTCATAACGATAAATGAGGATACCTGCCGCCCCGCCAAGCACAACAGCGATGCCGATTGCTGCCCCCGAGATCCACAGGTGCTCGATGGTAAGCTGTACAAAGAACGCACTGCGCTCCGAAAAAATCGAAAAAACGGATTGTAAAAGTTCCATAGGACACCTCGTTTTCTTCCTATAAATATAACATAAAGAGTTTTATTCTTCCACTTATCATATTTGTCACACGCCCTTGCCTATGTTATAATGCCCCTGTAAGAAGTAACAGGACAGGAGCTGAACGTCCTTGAAGAAATTTTTCTCCACATTTTCACATTTCATTGCCAGCGTCATTCTCGCGGCGGGCGCAGCGGGATATTGGTATACGGTGGGCGATGTCTCAATCGAAACGGCATCCGAGATTTTCCTCGGCGTGTTCCTTGCCGCCTCGCCGCTGCCGTTCCTCGTCTCACGCCGTTTCATTGCACTGCGCATCAAGCGTCGTCTGCAGGGCTGCGGGATAACGTGCAGCCGCACGAGCGCACTGACCGAACTGCTGCACGTCGACACGATTGCATTCAACCGCAACGGTACGCTCACGGAGGGCAGCGTATTCATCTCCGCACTTGTACCCGAGGGCATGACGCAGGGCTCGCTGCTCGCCCTCGCCGCCAGTGCCGAACGCGAGGCGACACACCCCTACGCCCACGCACTCTACGACACCGCCGTTCAACGCGGTCTGTACCTGCAGCGCCACTCTGCCGCCCATGAGACGGAGAGCTTCGGCGTTGAGGCGCTGATTGCACGTACGCCTGTACGCGTTGGCAAGAAGGAGTGGCTGCAGGAGGAAAACATCGAGATCAGTGCGGCACTCCTCACGCGTGCCGACCAGCTCGCCACGAGCGGACAGACTCCACTCTTCGTCAGCTCAAGCAAGTATGCACGCGGCATCATTGCTGTCCGCGACGATGTGCGTGCCGAGGTGCGGCGTGCTCTACAGGCTCTCAAGGAGCGCGGGCTCAGACTTGTCCTCCTCACAGGTGAGACGAAACGTCTCGCAAATGCGACGGGCAAGGAGCTGCGCATCAGCGAGGTGCGCTCCGATCTTACGGGCGCAGACAAAGCACGTGAGATCCGTCTGCTCCAGTCGCACGGCTCCGTCGTCGCGATGATTGGCGATCCGATGGCGGATCAGGCTGCCATGCGGGCGGCGGACATCAGCATCGGCTGCCCGTCCTCCTACGAGAAACAGCCTGCCGTTGAAGCAGACGGGGCACTGCACGATCCGCTGCACGAGGAACTCCTGCGCGGACCGGACGCAGAGGAAGCGCCGCAGGAGATCGAACCGCTGATGTCGCCCGAGGATGCTGCCTACTTCGAGGCACAGGCACTGCGCAATCAGGGCCGCTCCACCAGCTTCGTTCCCGACATCACGCTCGCCGCCGAAGGGCTTCCAAGCCTCGTCACGCTCTGGGACACGAGCAACGCCGCACGCACGCGTGCGAAGCAGAACGTATGGCTCGGCATTCTCTTTCTCCTGCTCTTCATACCTGCCGCAGGGGGGGCATTCACCATCCTTGACATAATGGCACTCCCCTATTCATTTGTTGGAGGTGCTCTTATTGTGCTCCTTGTTCTGCTCATTGTGAACGCGCTTCGAGAATGAAACTAACAGATATTCGTTACTAAACAGTTAAAAATATTTATCTAACTTGTATTTCATGTTGGCCTGTGATATAATTCACAAAATCAAAGGCTTTTGCCGCACTCCGCGCGGCAAAAGACGTTGATATTATTATAGGCTTTTTATTTTTAGGAGGGGTTTGGAAATGGAAGAAGTGCTGCTGTCACGATGGCAGTTTGCAATCACCACCATCTATCACTTTCTCTTCGTCCCCGTCACCCTCGGCATGGCGATCTTCGTCGCCCTGCTTGAGACGTGCTACGTGAAGACGAAGCGGCCGGAGTGGAAGAAGACCTGTCGAAAGCTGTTGCATTTCTTCGGCACGCTCTTTCTCATCAACTTTGCGATGGGTGTCGCTACCGGTCTGGTGCAGGAGTTCCAGTTCGGCATGAACTGGTCGGAGTATTCGCGCTTCATGGGCGACATCTTCGGCGCACCGCTCGCACTTGAGGCGCTGACGGCGTTCTTCCTCGAGTCGACGTTCCTCGGGATCTGGATGTTCGGCTGGGACAAGCTGTCCGAAAAGGCACACTGCGCGTGTATCTGGCTCGTCGCGATCGGCAGCAACCTGTCGGCATTCTGGATTCTCGTCGCCAACTCATTCATGCAGCACCCCGTCGGCTACACGATCGCCAACGGACGCGCGGAGATGGCAAACTTCTTTGAACTCATCACGAACCACTACATCCTCGGCGAGCAGTCGCACACGCTCTTCGCGGGCATCACAACGGCAGGCTTCGTCATCATGGCGGTCTCGGCATGGAAGCTGCTCCACGATGAGGAGTCGCGCTACGCCTTCACACAGGCGATCAAGGCGGGTGCGATCTACACCATCGTCGGTGTCGTCGGTGTCATCATGAGCGGACATTTACACACGCAGTATCTCGCTCAGGCCAGCCCGATGAAGCTTGCGGCGATGGAGGCGCTCTGGGAGACGGAGGATCCCGCGCCGTTTGCCGTGCTCGCCTATCCGAACATGGAGAAGGGGCACAACGACTTCGAGATCACGATCCCCTATATGTTCACCATCATGGTGCATGACAACATCAAGGGCGAGGTGCGCGGCATCAACGACCTCCAGAAGGAGGCCGTCGAGAAGTTCGGCCCGGGCGACTACCGTCCGCACGTAACGATGCTCTTCTACTCCTTCCGTGCGATGGTCGGCGCCGGATTCTTCATGGTACTCGTCTCGCTTGTCGTATTCTATCTGGCAAAAAAGGACAAGCTATTTACGGCAAAGAAGCTGCTTTACGCGCTCCCGTGGCTCGTCATCGTGCCCTTTATCGCAAACTCCTGCGGCTGGATCGTCGCAGAGATGGGCCGTCAGCCGTGGCTCGTCATGGGACTGCAAAAAACCGTTGACGGTGTGTCGCCGAACCTTACCTCGGCAGAGATTATGTTCACGATGATCGGCTTTACCGTGCTCTATCTGCTGCTCATCATCACGGCGCTCTACATCGCCTTCCGCTTCATCCGCCGCACGCAGATCACACCTGCCATCGAAGGAGGGAAGT